>Ga0268357_100038_pt1 | contig 258243 bp, 249 predicted proteins | sample BioMet10_FD_192466 | JGI IMG/M metagenome (GOLD analysis project Ga0268357, IMG submission 192466) | Sewage microbial communities from Oakland, California, United States - Biofuel 10 (Illumina Assembly) | ecosystem: Engineered > Wastewater > Sewage > Unclassified | place: USA: California...
TCAACAAGCTCAACATTGCAAGCACCTCGGCAAAGTACCGTTTCCCTTTGATACTATTGTCACTTGTTATAATAATATTGGAACAAACAAGTGTCAATAGTTATGATCACTTGAAGCCGTAAATTTGCTCTAATTCAGCATAAATTGCTTTTTGATTACATATTACGCATTTTAGTTGTGTCATAACATAGAATAATAGCTATTTCAAACTTATGCCATGCCTTTCCATTTTACCCTACAATTAAAGCAAAAGTGTTGGATATTGTGTTGTTTCAAGAATCTTTCAGGATGACCCAGATTACACCACTGCCGCCAAAACAGGCTTTTGGACTATAGGCCTCACGGACAACACCGGAAAGGCGCACTTCGCTCAAAACCACTTCTTTGAGCACGCCATTTCCATCTTCGCTGTGAATTCCCTTGCCGGGGATCAGGCAAATCTTCAGCAAATGATGCTGAAAACTATCTTGCAGGAACTTTCTTGCGGCCTGTGCCGCTTCGTCCGCTTTGTACCCGTGAAGATCCAATGTGACCTGGGGTTGCATGGCCCTCAGTTCGCTGATGGTATATTGCGTTTTGTCCCGCTCACGCTTTACGTCTTTTGACGTTTCGATCGCTTTTTCTTCATTGACCGATTTAGACCAGTTTTTGTAGATTTCCGCAAAGGAAGAAGAAGGTTCGTCCTTCCCTTCCTCAAACCCATTGAGTATCTCGCCAAAATCCTTGCCGGACAGCTTCACTTCGGAAGGATTGAAAAGCGGGATTTCCTGATCCTCTTCCTGGGGGGCCATTTCTGTTTCCGGATGCTGGTAGCTTTCCTGAAATGAGCCTTTGCTGGCGCCTGTCGGGGACACCTCCACCTTCCAGGCGACCTTGGCAGGTTCCTCCGGCTCGGCGATTTGTATCGGTTGTTCTTCTTCCACAACCGTTTCTTTTGGCGCTTTCGCCACAGTCATGGGTTTCGGCTTCCCTTCATATTGGTCGAGAAGCTCACCGAAGCTCTTGCCCGATGGGGTGATGGTGGATTCCCTGAGAACGACATCCTTCTTTGGCTGTGGTTTCTGTGGTTTCGCGACATTCGGCTGTTGCCGGGGTTTTCCCTCGAATTGGGAAAGGATGTCCCCGAAATCCTTGGTCTGTCTGTATGGCTTGCTTTGGGCTGTCGGTTGCGGTTTTTTTGGTTGTTTTTGCTGGGAATGAGGATCGTGCTGTTGTTCCCATTCGGAGAAGATGTCGGCGAAATCCCGTTTGTCATCCACGGTGCTGGGATGTTTCAGGTTCCCCTTCACCTTGGATGGATCCTCACCGGATTCCCAAGCTTTGAGGATTTCACCGAAATCTGCGTCTCGGTCGAAACCTCCGACAAGAGGCTCTTTTTTTTGGTTGGGTTCCCTGTGTTTGGGCAATTCCTGTTTCTGCGGCTTCTCGACCAATTTGACGCCCTCAAAGGGACGATATGCGTCATCATCTACAACAAGACGGCCTTTTGAGGCCGTCTGTGCTGATTGTTGGCGCTTTTTCTTGCTCATCACACTTCCCTTACGTCAAGGATCTGGTTGACGAACGGTTTCAGTATTTCGATCACTTTGGTGGTGGAAGCACCCTGTACCTTGATCGTGATGATCGCATTCGAAGGCTCGGTCCCCATGAAGGTACCCAAAGCAATGATGTCGATTCCCTGCGCGCTGAGAGCTTGGGAAATCTTGGCGATCGTCCCCGGGTGATCGGTGACCAGAAACGAGACACGGACGCCGTAATGACGTGCGCCGAACAGTTCCAGAAGTATCTTGAACATATCGCTCTTTGATACGATGCCGACCAACTTTCCGTCCTCAAGCACGGGAAGACACGAAAGGTCTTGGTCGACCATAAGGCGGGCGGCTTCCTCGACCGTAGTGTCCTTGTTGATGGAAACGACATTCTTGCTCATCAACTGCCGTACCGTGATTTTTGAAAGCAAATACGCCATTTCATGGATGGAAAGGCTTGAAGCGGGAGAAGGCGAAGCATACAGGATATCTTTCTCGCTGATGATGCCTACAAGGTTTTTCTCCTTATCCAATACGGGCAGACGATGGACCTTCTCGTCCTTCATCAATTTTGAAGCTTCCGCAATGGACATTTCCGGCGTTGCGGTCACTGGATTACGGGTCATTCTTCTCTCGATAATCATACGATACCCCTTTACCTCTTGTAGTTTACTCCATTTTGGGAGAACCTACCAGCATAAATCATTCACCGAGATATGCCTGCCGGACACGTTCGTTGGCCAACAGGTTCGAACTCTTGTCGGCAAGCACAATCTTCCCGTTCTCCATTACATATCCTTCCGTGGAGGCTTTGAGCGCCATACGCGCATTCTGCTCCACCAGAAAAATCGTCACTTTGTCATTCTGGTTGATATAAGCGATCTTTTCAAAAATATCCTGGATGATGAGCGGGGCAAGGCCGAGCCCGGGTTCATCCAACAGGAGCAGATGGGGGGAACTCATCAACGCGCGGCTAATGGCCATCATCTGCTGTTCCCCGCCGGAAAGGCTTCTCGTCTTCTGTTTGCGCCGAGCACCGAGGATCGGGAAGAAATCATACATCGCTTCCTTTCTCTGGGCGATGACTTTGTCGTCACGCACCATGAATGCGCCCATGTCAAGGTTCTCCTCAACGGTCATGTCGGCGAACACCCGACGTCCTTCGGGGACAAGGGCGATGCCCTTGGCTGCGATCCTGTCGGTGGAAATACGCTTGTGGTGAGGTGTCCCGGCATCACAGATTACATCGCCGTTATAGGTGATGTTCCCGGTCACCAGAGGTTCCAATCCCATGATGGCCTTGAGCAATGTGCTCTTGCCCGCACCGTTCGCGCCGATAAGACACACGATTTCCCCTTCGGAGACATGCATGGAGACGTCTTTGAGCGCTTTGATGTTTCCGTAGGAGACACCAATATCCTCAATGGTAAGCAGATCGCCCATCAGTCTTCCTCCTTGCCAAGATACGCCTCAATGACCTGAGGGTTCGCCTTGATCTCCTTCGGCGTGCCGACAGCGATTTTCTCGCCGTAGTTCAGCACCGTGATGGAATCACAAATGTTCATCACCAATTTCATGTCATGCTCGATGAGCACGACCGTCACCCCGGCATCCCGGATACGGCAGATGGTTTCCATCAGCTGTTCGGTCTCCTGAGGGTTCATGCCTGCGGCGGGTTCATCCAAAAACAGGAGTTTCGGTCCGCTCGCCATGGCTCGTGCGATCTCCAATTCACGCTGGTGTCCATACGGAAGGTTCTTCGCGAGTTCCTTGCGGAAATCCGTCAATTTGAAGAATTCCATCCAATGCATGGCGCGTGCGTACAAATCATCCTCTTCGTTCTGAAGGTGGAAATAACTGTGGAACGAATTGAGGAGTCGTCCTTTCAGCGGGTTTTTGCCCGTTTTGAAATGGCAACCGACCATAATGTTTTCCGCCACCGTCAATTCCTTGAACAAACGAATGTTCTGGAACGTACGTGCGATGCCAAGCCTGCAGATCGTATAAGCAGGCATACCCGTGATGTCCTTCCCGTCAAAATGGACTTTCCCTTTGGTGGGGACGTCCAGACCGGTCATGTTGTTGAACAGAGTGGTCTTGCCTGCACCATTCGGTCCGATAAGACCGGTGATGAGCCCCTGCTCCACAACGAAATCCACATCATTGACCGCAAGGATGCCGCCGAACTCCCGGGTAAGTCCTTCCGTATTCAGAAGAATCATTTCTTACCCCCTTGTTTGTCGGCCCCATACAGGTGTTCCCTGCGCCCCATGATCCCCTGCGGGCGCCAGATCATCATGACGACAAGGATCAAGCCGAAGAGGATTTGCTTGAACTGCGGGGGAATGACCGAGGAAAGCCCGGTCAATTGGGGGAAATAGCTGATCAACTGGATGATGAACGACCCAAGGATGGCGGCTAGGAAATTCCCCATGCCTCCGAGAACGATCATGCACAGCACCATCACCGATACCATGAACGTATAGGTCCCCGGGGTAACCGACAGGTTGAAGACAGCCTGCAGGCTTCCCGCCACCCCCGCGACACCGGCTCCGAGCATGAAGGAGACCACTTTGTACTTGGTGACATTGATGCCCGTCGATGCGGCGGCTATTTCATCTTCCCTGATGGCCTCCAACGCCCTTCCCATACGGGAACGGGCAAGCCTTTGGAACAGGAAATACGCGATCACGACAAAGACGATGCAGAGGAACAAGAAGCCGACTTTTGAATACGGATTGATTTTCTTGCCGAAAATCGTAGCCATTGGAACATCCTGGATACCCATCGGCCCGTTGGTCAACGAATCCCAGTTGTTCAGCACGTTGCGCACGATTTCCCCGAATCCGAGGGTCGCTATGGCGAGATAGTCGCCTTTCAGTCTGAGCGTCGGTAATCCAATCAGGAACCCAAACAAAGCGGAAAGCGCGATAGAGACGGGAAGTGTCGCCCAAAAAGACCAACCGCATTTTGTTGCGAGGATGGCAGTGGCATAACTGCCGATGGCAAAGAAACCTGCCTGGCACATGGAAAGCATGCCGGTATACCCGCTGATGACGTTCTGTCCGATGGCCATCAAGGAATAAATGCAGGTGTAGATCAAAATAAGCAGGAAGAAGTTCAGCATATCAGACCTTCTCCTTTTCGGCATGACCGAGAATGCCTTCCGGCTTGATCAGGAGGATCAGGATGAGGACACCAAAGGCAATGGTGTCTTTCATGCCGGTCGGAATACCAAGCACGGCGACGCCGAATGTTTCCAGCAACCCGAGGATGATGCCGCCGAGCATCGCTCCCTCGATGTTGCCGATACCTCCGACAACCGCTGCGACAAAGGCTTTGAGACCTGTCATCATACCCATTGACGGATATGCCTTGAAATCAAGGGAAATGAGGATGCCGCCGGTGGCAGCAAGCGCGGAACCGACAGCGAATGTCAGGCTTATCACCCTGTCCACATTGATGCCCATCAACATGGCGGTGCTTTGGTCAAGGCTGGTGGCACGCATCGCCTTGCCCATCCGTGTTTTGTCGACAAAGATCGCAAGTCCGATCATCATGATGGCTGCGACAGCCAAAATCATGATCTGATGCGGAGTGATGATGACCCCATGCATGTTGATCGGCGTATTGTCAAACGGATAGTCGAATTTCCTGCTTTGGGTTCCGAACGCCCAAGCCGCGCTGTTTGACAGGATGAATGAAACGCCGATGGCTGAAAGCAACGGAGCCAGACGGGCTGCATGGCGCAACGGCTTATATGCGACACGTTCGATGACCATGCCAAGGACACCACAGCTGAACATCGCCACAAGCATCGCTATGAAAAACGAAGTCACCGTCCACACACCCAGCGGCGCATTGCCACGGAGCCCATTATAGGTGAACAACCCGATATAGGCGCCAACCATCAGGATGTCCCCATGGGCAAAGTTGATGAACTTCAAAATGCCATACACCATGGTGTAGCCCAATGCGATGAGGGCATAGATGCCGCCAAGGGTCAGACCATTCATAAAATGCTGGAAAAACTCAGAGACCGACAAGATCGCACTCCTTGGAAAAGACTCGTAAAAACACAATGAGGACCGATGTATCAGCACCGGTCCTCGCCATCATACACACGAACGGGTTAACCCGGCAATCACTTCACCGCAACAAGTTTTCCGCCAGTAACCGTATAAGCACCCTTGTACTGTACGGAAGCTGCGTTGTTGCCGGTAACTTCGTAAATGCCCTGATAGGCGACAAGATCGCCGTTGGCCTCGAAGTTCATCTTGCCGTTGACACCCATGAAATCTTTCGTCGCGGCGACTTCGTCACGGATGGCAGCCCTATCGAACTTTCCAGTCTTCTGATAAGCCCGTTCCATGGCCGCAAAATAGATGTACGCGGCGTCATAGCTGTTGGTTGCGAACGAATCGGGTCCGATACCAAACTTTGCAGTGTAGTTCTTCACGAACGCATCATGCGCGGCGCTCTCTTCAGCCTTCGCAGGTCCGACGTAGATGACACCTTTGGTGAAATTGCCCGCCAAACCGTAAATCTCAGGATTGGAGAAACCATCACAGGAAAGGAACGGAGCGGTGATGCCGAGTTCCCTGGCCTGCTCGAGAATCTGTGCCATCTCCGCGGTGTAGTCAGGAATGTAAATCGCCTGTGGATTGGCTGCTTTGATCTTGGTCAGCTGGGTCTTGAAATCCTTGTCGCCGACCTGAAACGCTTCTTCGCTGATGACTTTTCCGCCATCAGCCTCAAAGTTCGCCTTCACGCCTTCGAACAAGCCCTGGCTGTAGTCGTTCTTCGCATACAGAATCGCGATGTTGCGGTAGCCGAGCACTTCATAGAAGTACTTTCCGGCGACTTCACCTTGCAGACCATCGGAAACGACAGTACGGAACACATAGTTGCCGATGGCTGTGATGTCTTTGTGGGTGCCGCTCGGCGTAATCATACAGATGCCTTCGCTCTGCACACGCTTGCCGACAGCGAAACAGACACCGGTGAAGACGGGTCCGATCAACGCGTTGATCTTATCTGAAGAAGAAAGCTTTTCGATGGCGGAAAGCCCTTTCTCCACGTTGCCCTCCGAATCCTCGGTGATCAAGGTGATGGGCAGTTTTCCCGCGATACCACCCTTGGCATTGTATTCCTCAATAGCGAGTTTCACTGCGTTGCTGCACAGTGTTCCATAGTTGGCGTAATCGCCAGTCATAGGTCCGATGAAACCGATTTTTGGTCCCTGAGCTTTGCTTTCACTGGCTCCGCCAGCAAAAACAGGAGAAACGGCCAGAGCCAACGTGGCGATGAACGCCAGTACAAGCATGTGTCTCTTCATGATAAACCTCCACAAATGCTATGAACAAGTATTAGGAATTGGTATACAACAAACTGTATTTTTATTCAATCAGCAGCAACTCTGAAAGATCGTTTTTCCAAAACCATGTTCTCTTCACAAAAAAAACACTCCATGCTATATTTCGGTAACCTACAAATAAGCTTGCAGTGAAGGAGTATTGTATGTCAGAAAAAAAATCTGGATTCTGGACCGAATTCAAGCAATTCATCTCAAAAGGCAGCGTAATGGATATGGCAGTCGGTGTCATCATGGGCGCCGCGTTCACCGCCATCATCAATTCAATGGTCAAGGACATCCTGATGCCGATCATCAGTCTTATTGTCGGAAGAATGAATTTCTCTGATCTGAAATGGATCATCAAGCCAGCAACGGCGAATACCGCAGAGACCGCACTGACCTATGGAAATTTCATCCAGGCCGTAATCAACTTTGTCTTGATTGCCCTCTGTGTGTTCATCATGGTGAAACAGATGAACAAATTCCGCAGTTACGCCGAAGCGAAGAAGAAAGCCGAAGAAGTGGCAAAACCCGCTCCTGCCCCCGCACCGGACAAGAACACCGTGTTGCTCACCGAAATCAGGGATTTGCTGAAAAAACAGAATTCCTGAGCGTGAGGGAATTTTTCGTGAAGCGGGAGTCTCATCGGCTTCCGCTTTTTTTCAGACTCTATATTTTTCGTTTTTCCCCCGCTATACTGCGAATCATGAATTATCCATTCGGTAAAAACATCCTGATAACCGGCGCTTCCAGCGGCATCGGCCATTCCTGCGCCATTTTGTTTGCTTCAAAGGGGTATCATGTATGGGGTGTCGCCAGAAAAGCCAACGGCTTGTTGGAAAAGGCAGGCATCCGGTTCCATACCTTGGACGTCACGGACGCTGACGCGGTGAAAACCGTCATCGCGAACATCGATGAGGAAGCAGTCGCATCGGACGGGCACCATCTTTCCATCGTGTTGGACTGTGCGGGGAACGGCATCACCGGTTCCGTTGAGGCGGTACCTCTCCAGATGGTCCGAGCCCAGATGGAAGTCAATTTCTTCGGCACCATTTCTGTCAACCAAACGGTCCTTCCCTATCTGAAAAGGGAACCTTCTTCGTTGGTCCTGATGATCAGCTCGGTCGCCGGACGCATCTGTGTCCCCTTCCAAGGGCATTACAGTTGCTCAAAGTTCGCCCTTGAGGCCTATGGAGAAGCGCTACGGATGGAAACACGCGGCACAGGGATCCATGTGGCGATGGTCGAGCCAGGCGACACGTCGACAGGCTTCACCAAAAACCGGATCATCGCCGAACCAGAGGACAGTCCTTACAGGGACAAAGTGCTGAAAACAACCGAAAAGATCGCCCATGATGAGACCAACGGGGCAAAGGCGGAACAGGTCGCAAAGACGGTGTTCAGGATCGCTTCGCATCGCCATGTCCCCGTCCGAAGAGCAGTGGGCTTCGTCTCGAAAGCGGAACTTGCATTGATCCGATTCCTTCCTTCATCGTGGATCGACCATCTCGTCGGCAACCTATATCTTTGAGGAGGACGCATATGACCAACTGGCTTATACGCCACTGCATCACCAATTACCAAAACACCACAGACATCCATGTACGTTCGGCATACGGCACACTCAGTTCGGTTACCGGAATCATCGTCAACTGCCTGCTCGCCGCCTTTAAAGCGGTCACGGGAATTCTCAGCGGATCATTGGCCATCACTGCGGATGCGGTGAACAACTTGTCCGATGCGGGTGGATCGATCATGTCACTCCTGACTGTCAGGATGGCTGCCAAACCCGTGGACAAAGAACATCCGTTCGGGCACGGGAGAATGGAATACATCGGTGCGCTGGGACTGGGCTTTCTGATCCTTCTTGTCGGGTTGGAATTGTTCAAAAGCGGCATAAACGGCATCATGCATCCGACTGAGCTCTCCGCATCGCCGGTGGTCATCATCATCCTCTTTCTCTCCATCCTGGCGAAATGCTGGTTGTTCCTGTTCTACCGGAAACTAGGGCAAACAACGGACAACGAAACCCTTCTGGCGGCATCAAAAGACAGCATCAGTGATGTCTTGGGCACCAGCGGGGTTCTTATCAGCACCATTCTGCAAGGGCTGTATGGCTGGCATATCGACGGTTACATGGGAGTGGTGGTCGCTTGTTTCATCCTCCGGACCGGCATTGAAGTATGCAAGGACACCATCGACCGGTTGTTGGGGGGAAAGCCCGACCCCAAGATGGTGGGGGAACTCCGCCTACGCCTGCTCTCCTATCCGGCCATCCGTGGCATCCATGACTTGGTGATCCACGATTACGGCCCCGGCAGATGCATCGTCACCGTCCACGCCGAAGTAGACGCCAAGGGAGACATCATCGCCATCCATGAAGTCATCGATGAGGCGGAGAGGGAAATCGAGCATGCCATGCATGTCATGCTCTGCATCCATATGGATCCCGTGGTTACCGATGACCCACAGACCAACCATCTGCACAATCTGTTCTCCGAATACCTCAGGACGGTGAATGAGAAACTGACGCTCCATGATTTCAGGGTCGTCCCCGGCGAAAAGCAGACCAATCTTATCTTCGATGTGCTGCTTCCCAACGATTACAAGGACGGACAGAAACTCAACGAAAAGCTGACGGCCTATGCGGCAAGCCTTGACCCCCGCTACCATCTTGTGGTGAGGTACGACACGACGTTTGTCTGAAGACCGCACACACCACAGGGACCATCACCCGTACTTTCCTTCCCTGCTATGGGGCTTTTCCCTCACCGAATGCGACAATGCATTGCGTTCCGTTACAATTGCTTGAAACGCAAATACTTGAGCGCACCGTCAAACCCTTAAAAACAGTAAAAACAATGGTCGTGTCTGCTCACTTTCGATCCTTAGGCGAAAAACACCATGGGGCAAAACCACAAAAGACGCACCTTTACCCGAACGTTGCGTTCCGTTGCCCCGCCACTTCCGGCGTGGCATACAGGCACAAGCCGCATCGCGACAAGTCGGCGCTGCCACCAATTCGAGGCCGTCCATCAGGATCCTGCACTCGCGCACGCAGGCGTTGTTCCGTACCGTCTCGACGCCGATTCCGCAGATTGTCGCCACGTTGCCGCCTCCGGAGGGAATATACCCCGCCGGAGACGGCGCGTCCGACGCGCATGAAAAAATGGGAGGGCTTCCGCCCTCCCCCGCCAAACACGCCCGCGCCGCCCGTCAGAGGCTCACGACGGCCGAGACGCTTGCGCCCGCGATGATGTTCAATGTGCGCAGACGGTAGCCCGTGTACGCGACTTCCTTCCACCCCGACCCGTCGCGCTTGTCGACGTACCCGCGCCCGCCGCTGACCCTGGCGTTCAGGCTGATGTCGACCTCGAGGGAGTCCGTGATGACGATCCTGTCGGCGACCGAACAGCAGATGAACCAGTCGCGGTAGCGCCTCCCTTCCGCCGACTCGGCGGCAAAACGGTCCGATCCGTAGCCGATGCCGCTCTTCAGGACGGTCGCGGAGCGGCCGCGCCGCTCCCGGCGCCAGCAGGTTACGGCCGCGAACGACCATCCGTCGGTGCCCGCTGGGACGGAGCCCGCGCCCCTCCACGAGGCTTCGCCGTCGCCGTGCGACGCGGTGGCGGCGAAGAAGCCGAACTCGACCTCGACCCAAACGGCCTCGCGCAACGCTCTTGTTTGCGGCCCGACGCTGACCGTGGCCGTCACGCCCGCGGCCGAGTCTACGGTCGTGTGGTCCACCGCGGTGCGGCTGGTCATGTAGTCCGCCCTGTTCCACCGCAGCCCGTATCCTCCGGAGGCCGTGACGCAGACCCAGCCGTCCGACGCCCACACGGGAACCGCCAGCAACATGACGACCGCCGCCAAAAACAACTTCCTCATCATCCCCTCCCGACCCGTCCGTTCCGTCCGGGGCGCCCGGAGCCGCCTTTCCTGCGGCCCGTGATGTCATATCATCCACATTCAACATCCTTTCCGCAAGGGTTCCGCCCCGCAACGGCCATATCCTCATTCCTCATCCCTCCCTCTTTGGACAAAAAAGAGAGAGACCCGGGCGGCGAGCGAGAATGCGATAATCCGCAATTAATACCGTAAAATATAGATATTAAGCAAACTTAGCAGTGTATAATTACTTGCTGGCAAACGAATTATTTGCGATAATCAACACAGTGTTTATTATCTGGTCTAAAAACACTGCTCACTTTTGACTCATTTATTTCCAAAATCCCTCTTTACAAACGCAACGATTTTCTTTACCATATGTCAGTAATTCGTTACTGTGATGGTGGTTGCGTTGCGATAAACGCAATTTTGCTTTTTTTTAGAGTTCGATCTGGTAGCTCAGTTGGATAGAGCGACTGCCTCCTAAGCAGTAGGTCGTGCGTTCGAATCGCATCCGGGTCAACAACCCTTTTTGCGGGGACCCTCCTTCCCTCTGGAAGCGAGGGTTTTTTTCTCTCTCCCGAAGGACGTTGTTCAGGGCGTCACATCAATAATCACATATTCTGAATGGCCTCCCGTACGTACCGGATACCCCCATCCGCCCAAGCCGCTGGTGACGATCAGTTCCATGCCACCGATTTGTTTCAGGCCATAGTTCACCTTGTACATCCCGGACAACCGGTTGAGCAACCCAAGCGGGAATATCTGTCCGGCATGGGTATGTCCGGAGAGTTCCAGATCAAAACCAGCCCTGGCGTTTTCGTCCAACCCCACCGGCTGATGATCAAGGAGAATACGATATCCTTCTCCTTTGGGAAGCGCATCGGAACCAAGACGCTGTTCGCTCCGGTCTTTTCTGCCGGTGACGGAGACCGTTCCGTCAAGCTCCGCCATCTGGTCTTCCAAAACCGTGATGCCATGACGCTCCAACGCGCTGACCCACGCGTCCACTGAATAGGGTTTTTTCCTCGCATAATTCGCTTTGTCATGATTTCCGAAGACATAGTACCTGCCCAATCGGACGCGAACCGATCCCAACAGGGATGCGGCTTGTTCCATCTCAGCAGAGTCCGTATTCTCTCCGATGATGTCCCCCACCAACACAAAGATGTCCGGTTCCTGCGTTTGTATGTCATCCAGGTAGTCTTTCAGCCGTTTTCCATCCATCGTTTCGGGATAATGAAGATCACCAATCATCGCGATACGAACGGCTTCGGACACCTTGTCCGAACGGATGTGGTATGTTGTCATTCGGACTTGACGCATGTTCCACCAGCCATAGCACAAAACCAACACAGTCGCCGCGACGGGTACGAAAAGCCTGACTTTCCACAGACCCGCACGATGGAAACACAGTTCCACAACCAAGGAGAAAAGCGCCAGATGAAACAGTACGACAGCCCAGAAACTCCATACGGAAAGCCCCGGCAAGGTCACAAGGACGGCGATGCCGGCCATCACCCATCGAGGGGCTGCTGGGAATGTCTTTGCCAGATAGTGATATCCGTACAAGCCGACACAGGACATCACCAATGAAGTGAACACCATATACAAAACCATGAAGACACGATATCAAATGAAGTTCACTTCAAGTCAATACTCACAGAAGGACACACACCGCGACAATGACCAGTATCCCCGTCAACAATGCGATTACAGCCTGCTTTTTCTTGTGTTTGAGCACACTCTCCACGGTCGAACGATTCTTCAGGTATTCCTCGTGTTCTTTCCTGCGCTCTTCGGCTTCCTGTTTCTTTTTCAAAGCCTCAAGTTCCTGTGCGCCTTTGACCTTATGCTCCATGATGCACTTCGAACACGGTATCATGCCATCACAATCGGAGAGTTTGTCATAATAGCTTTCACCACAGTCTGGGCAGACATAACAGCGTTGCAGGATCCCACCTTCGGTGAGTTTGCACACTACCATGGTGTGCGGAGCCGGATAGCGCTGTTCTTTATGAAGAAACTTCTCCCAGAAGGTCTGCTTGTAGGGTTGTCCCTGACGTGATTGCAGTTCATGGGCGAGTTTGACGATACGTTCTGACAACCCCCTGTCTTGGGTGACAAGCAACACATTCTCATTCATGCCGATTTGACCGAACAGTTTGACCAAATGGTCGTCGGCGATGCCGATGGAACCGGTATCCCCGATACGGACAAGGCCTTGCTTGGCCAAGTACCTGATGATGTCTGGACGGATGGTCGCCCGGATGCGGACATCCTTGTCCTTCTCCGGATTATCCTTCAGGCCATGAAGCTCCTCCATGGTTTTTTCCAAAATCAAGAGCTTCTTCTTGCGCCGTTTCAGGATGGATTCGGTGTCAGCGACGAAATGCAGGAACCAATCCATCTGGATGATGGGCGCGGTATCGACATAAATCTCATTGAACGAACGTATCTCCTCATCGAGTACATCCTCATACCCCGCATCCTGGCTCTTATATCCCTCCAGGTTGTGTGTCTTGCAGGAAAGCACCTCTCGAAGGAGATCCATCTGGTCCGCATGGACATGATCGGTATCAATCCCTACCGCGCGGATTGCGGTGAGGATGGCCTCTTGGGAAAGACGAAATTCTTTGGAAAGCACGCCAAGGTAATCGTCGCTGGCGATCACCGGCGTCTTCGGCGCCTTGACGGGACGTCGGAAAAATCTGGACATGAGTACTACTTTGTATCCTTCTGCCGCTTATCCTTGATGATGTCTATGATCTGTTCAAGAGTGAGGGTTTTCGCTTTCGCCTCATCTTTCTTGTATGCGTAGGGCAATGAGTAATTCGCCCCATCATGTCTGACATAGAGTCCATACTTGCCGTTGGCGAGATCCACATTCCGATCCTCGAACTGACCATAGGTGAAGAGAGCCTCCACTGTCTTGGTCCGAGGAGTCGGATGGGCTGACGCCTTTTTCGTCCGAAATGAGGAAGACGGCCGTTTCTCTTGGGAAAGCAGCGACAAGGCTTCCCCAAGCGTGATGGCGAACAACTCCGCATCCTGGTCTTTCTTGTTGAGGTTCCGGTAGGTTTTGTTGCACCCCACATACGGCCCGTATTTTCCTGTGGTCGCATACACCTCATTCCCTTTGTCATCCGTGCCCAGCACCCGTGGAAGCGACAGGTACTTGCCGGCGAAGTCCGGATCTTTGGCTTGTTCGTCTGAAGCCCAAGACGGTACACTCGCCCGTTTTTCGTTCTTTTGCCAATACAACCCGAATTTACCGTCGAGCAACTGGATTCCGTCTTCGATATCCTCCGGTTGCTTGCGGGCCGTTTGTTTGCCTTCCGCCAAGAGATGCTTCACCATTTCGTCAGTGACGGTTCCGGGAAGCCAATCCGAGGGGATGCGAATGGCCTCAGGCTTGCTTCCCTCCCCCATGTCTTTCTGCACGTAGTATCCAAACGGCCCCACTTTGATGGGATTGTCATCGGATATCTGCGGCAAACGCAACGTACGCGCTTCCACTTTGTCCTGCAAGGACAACTGTTTCTTGTCCTGCGCTTCCAAACCTTCAGGGCCAAGATAAAACGCATTGAGAAAATCCAATTTCTGTTCTTTGCCTTCAGCGATCTCATCCAGCCCCGACTCCATCTTCGAGGTGAAATCGTAATCAACGAATTTGGAGAAATGCTGTTCAAGATACTGGCAGACGGCAAAGCCCATGAACGTGGGTACCAACGTACCGTTTTCCTTGGTCACATACGCACGATCGAGCAAAGTCTTGATGATCGTGGCATACGTGCTCGGCCGCCCGATGCCACGCTTTTCCAATTCCTGGACCAACGACGCTTCGGTATAGCGCGCCGGAGCCTTGGTCTGGTGTTCTTCATCCACCAAGGAAACCAGCGATTCCGTTTCCCCCACAGAAAGAACCGGCAACACCGTCTCCTTATCGGCCAAAGCCGCGTCAGGATCATCGCTTCCTTCCACATACGCCCGGATGAACCCCGGGAATTTGATCTGCGTCCCGCTGGCGACAAACGTCGCGCCGTCACAAGTGACCGTCACCGTAGTGGTCGATTTCAACGCATCCGCCATCTGGCACGCCAGCGTCCGTTTCCAAATCACATCATACAGAAGCCGTTCCCGTCCGGTCAAACCAGTCTCATCGGGATTGCGGAAATGGTCTCCCGCCGGCCTGATGGCTTCATGCGCCTCTTGCGCCCCTGCGGTATGCGCGATGAAATGGCGTGCTTCAGGGCTGAGGTACTCTTTGCCATACAACGTCGCCACAGCTTCCCGGGCAGCTGCCGTCCCTTCATTGGAAAGGGTCGGGCTATCGGTACGCATATAGGTGATGAATCCGTTCTCATACAGCGTCTGGGCAACGCTCATCACCTGTGAGGCGCTCATATGGAATTTCTTGATGGCATCCTGTTGGAGTGTGCTTGTGGTGAACGGAATGTTCGGATGGGCTGAAAACGGTTTTTCCTGGATATCCGAAACGATCCATTTCCCATCCTTCAAGCGTTTGATAAAGCCATCGACCATCGTCTTGTCACACAATAATGTCGACTTTTTCCCTTTGTATTGTCCGGTGATGTTGTCAAAGTCTTTGCTTTGGGCCAATGCGGACCCATCGATGGAGACAAGACGGGCTTGATACTCAGCCCCTTTCTGACTCCGAAGCGTTGCGACGGCATCATGGAAAGAACTCTTGGTGAACAGGATGCGTTCCCGTTCGCGGTCAACGGTAAGCCGCAAACCCACAGACTGCACACGACCTGCGGACAACTTCTTGTTGGCCAATTTGGTCCAGAGGATCGGACTGATGGTATATCCATACAGACGATCGACCACACGGCGTCCTTCCTGGGCCTGGACAAGATCGTCATCCAACGGCCTGCCATGTTCCAAAGCGTTCTGAATGGCGTTTTTGGTGATTTCATGGAACACCATCCTTTGGTACGGGACGGTAGGTTTCAGGACCTGCAGCAAGTGCCAGCTGATGGACTCTCCCTCGCGGTCCTCATCAGTCGCAAGAAGCAGTTCTTTTGAGGAAGCCAACGCTGTCTTCATCTCTTTGATCAACGGCGCCTTGCCTTCGACAATCTGGTATTTGCACGCATATCCATGCTGGACATCAATGGCCAAGTCCTTTTCCCCAAGGTCACGTATGTGTCCTTTGCTGGCGATCACCTTGTACTGTTTCGGCAAGAACCTGGATATGGTTTTCGCTTTTGTGGGGGACTCGACTATGATCAATGTTTGCTTTGTTTGTTCCATGCAATGCTCCTGAACGACTTTCAGGTTTCCACTATATACCGAGCATGCAAGAATTTGTCAACTCAAGATTTTGAAAAAGCAAACGCACTTCCATCTTATACTATTATATAGTATACGGTAAAATCCTCATTCTTCGAGCAAGAAGAATTTCCCGTCCGTCCCCTTTTCAGGGTTCTTGAAAATCCCTGTGGAAGCCAATCCGCTGCCGGTCGTCCAGAATACGCAAGCCTTCTTTCCTTGGTCGTTGATGATGAACTGGTAGTAGCTGTCTGTAGTGAAGGTCAACCCAACCGCTTTGGTTTTCACCTCGATATGGATGCCTTTCGCATCCTGCTCGACGGCGCTGACTTTGAACTTGCTGGGTTTCGTGTTCGTCGTGTTGAACATCAGACCGTTAGCCCTGTAGACCGCGGCGGAAGAGTCATCGTAACCGGTCCATACATCGGAAACCGGCATCGGGCTGACCACCTGCAGCCCCAATTCAGGCAATTCGCTCTTGATGATCATCTGTCCGCCGGAAACATCATCGACGTCATACCTCAGATGGATGCAACGTCCTTTGTTGTTATTGTCCGTAGGGTTGTCCCAGACATAGGAACCGCTCCAGGAACCTGTGGTGATGGAGATTTGGGCCGCATCCAGATTCTTGTCCGAACCGTCACGCGCCGCGACAATAATCTTATAGGCATGGTTCGAGAGCAGCGGGTCCGCGTTTCCGCCCACCACACAGGAAAGGCTCTTGCCGCCTAACCGGACGACAGGAATATTGTCCACATAGACATCATAATGCGCTGTCCCATCGACGACCGACCATGAAATCAAAGCTTGGTTCGGATAGAGTTTCTCCACCTTCACGGACAAAGCCGACACCTGAAAGCAACAAACCACCAACAAAAACGCCACCAATGACTTTTTCACGACATTCTCCGCGTTCACTGTACCATATTGCTTGCCCATGCGACAAGAAACCTATACCCTGATGGCATGACGATCGAATTGGTTTCCTGTTGTTATGAAAAAGGGAATTTCAGTTTCCCGCTGGGTGCCCTGTGCATCAAGGAAGCGTTGCTCTCCCATTCCATCCCCTGTACGGTACGGAACGCATCCCTCAGCGACAATCCCCAAAAAACGGCCGATTCGATCCATACCGACATCGTCGGCGTCTCGGTCTACCTGTGGAACCGGCAATGGTTCGACACGTTTGTGGACGAACTAGTCAGGAAAAACCGCAATGTGATCCTTTTTGCCGGCGGAGCTGAAGTGACGGCGAATCCAGGCAGTTTCGATCTGGACATCTATCGTTTCTTGTCGCTGGGAGAAGGTGAAGAAAGCGTACCCCGGGCAATCTCCGCCCTGCTCAGGGGGGAAGCGGTCACACCGGGTGACGGGATCGTGACGAAAGGCAGCCCCTTTTCGTTCAGTTGTCCTCAGGATCTCTCCACCCTTCCATCGGTCCTGCTTGCCCATGCCGCTGACACGTATATCAAGGAAAGCGATACCGTTTTGTGGGAACTGACCCGGGGTTGCCCGTACCACTGTGCGTTCTGCTTCGAATCCAAAGGATTGCATTCGGTGCGCCACTTTCCGATGGAACGCATCGAAGCCGAACTCGCCTATCTGGTCAGCCATCATGTGCACGATGTCTTTGTTCTCGATCCGACCTTCAATATGGATAAGGAAAGGACAAAAACCATCCTCAGAATGCTTGCTGAAAAAGCGAAAGGCATCCATTTCACGTTTGAAAACCGCGCAGAACTTCTGGATAAGGAAATGGCGCACTTGTATGGACAGTTGGATTGTTCCCTGCAATTGGGCATGCAGTCGAGTGACCAACAGGTTCTGAACACCATTGACAGGGCCACAAAAGCCGAAGCGTTCGAGAAAGGCGTAGCGCTGCTCCGTGATGAAGGCATCACCTTCGGCCTTGATGTGATCATCGGCCTGCCCGGAGACAGTCTGGAAGGTTTTTGCCGAAGCCTCGATTACGCCATTTCCCAGAAACCCAACAACATCGACATCTTCCTGTTGTCCCTCTTGCCGGGAACGACGCTTGCGGAAAGGGCTGAAAGCCTCGGCCTCGTCCATGACCGGCAAAGCCCCTACCAGCTCAAGGACAGCCCCACATTCCCCCATGCTGACTTGCTCAAGGCGCTGGAACTCAAAGAAGCAACCGACCTGTTTTACACCAAAGGACAGGCGTACCAGTGGTTCCCCATACTTGAGGCGGCGTCAGGGTTGCCGGCGCATCGTCTGATGGGCTTATTCTCCTCGTTCCGCACCTTCCTCGGCGAGAATGACTTGGATGTCTATGAACTGCAGGACCGGTTTGTGCGCGGGCTTCTGAAGAAACTGGGGAAAACGGCATATCTGCCGGTCCTCACTTCCTATATGGAATTGTACCAAGGCATCGCCTTCCTCCTCGAAACAGGGGAAAGCCCCATCATCAATCTTCTGTACGACCCCAACGATCTGTCCAAACTGGAAACGTTGTCCCTTGAGGAGTTCCTCACTACGGTGAAACGGCAACCATGCACGTTGGGCATTCTGCAGAATCCGGATGGATCGATCGAATTCGTGGACCAATAGGAAAAAGGAGAGAACAGTTGCCACGCGACGGGAATTCGCATACATTGGAGACAGTTATGAAACGGATCATACCAATAGCGGTTGCCTGTGCGCTCATCCTGTCGGGATGCGCGGTCACAGAGCGGCTTTCCATGCAGAAAAGCGGGAACGGCACTTCGGACATCAATGTATCCGTCGAACCATTCTTCATTGACGTCCTGAATGATTTCGAGGAGTTCGCCGATTCGAAGAACCCCCAATCCGTAATGGACAAAGCGGTTTCCGACATGGAGAAAAACCTTTCCAACGGACAGGGAACAGGCAACGTTTCCTTCAAGAAAACCGGAGAACGTACGTACGAAGGGGTTTTCACGTTCACCAGCATCGCGAACCTCCTCGCCGATCTTGGTTCGGACAAGGACCAAAGCCTTTTGACGGTCAGCGGAAACACCCTCCGTTTCCATGTGGATATCGGCAACTATCCGCAACTGTGCAAGGTGATCCCCTTTCTGGCAGACAAGAATTTTGAGCCGTTCGGACCGACCTACAACCAAGGGATTTCCGAGGCGGATTATCTGGATATGATCAGTTTCATGTTGGGTGAAGAAGGCCCTGATGCGATCAGGAATTCACGCATCATCCTCAATCTGAAGACTCCCGGAACCATCACATCATTCACCGGCGGCAAAAAGATTGATGACACCACTTTCCAGTTCAGCTTCCCTTTGATCGATTTCCTGCTCCTGCAAAACAACATCGACTGCAGTGTCACATGGGCTGGTTGATTCCGTAGAACCTCACCTGTTTCTCATGGCACCGGCGTTTGTTGATACGCCCATAGCACGGGCAGTTCCCTCGTTGATGATGCAGTAAGCCTGCAGATGGGCGTACACCGTGACGCTTCCCGAGAACGTGAATCCACGTACCTTCACATCCTTGCTGATGGCCTCTGACAATCCGTTGCTTGAAGGTATCCATCCCTTTTCGTGCTTCTCATACAGGATGGTCCTCCCCCCAGACCACTTCCAAAGGGAGGAAGCGAAACTCCCAAACTCCTTGCGGATATCCTGGAAACGGCATGCATTGTTCACGACCGCTTCCATTTTCCGCCTCGAATGGATCATGCCGGAAGTTCCCATGATACGCCGGATGTCGCTTTCATCGTTGGAAGCGACTCTGGCGTAATCGAAGGCATCGAAACACGAGCGGAACACTTCCCGCCTCGCCATCATCATGGCCCAATTCAGGCCACACTCCATTATAAAGAACCCAAACTGCTTCTTGTCGTCATGCACCGGCACGCCCCATTCCTTATCATGGTAATGGATCATCAGGCCATCGATCGCCGCATCACCGTCGCAGTAGCCCATTCTCCACCCTCACGGAAAGGAAACGGTCATGCCAAAGATGGTGTTTCACGTACGCCTCACATGCCGGTCGGCAAGACTTACTTCGCTTGTTTGTTGACGTTGAACAGGAAGTGCATGATGTCTCCATCCTGAACCACGTAATCCTTGCCTTCCATACGGAGTTTCCCGGCTTCCCGGATCTTCTCTTCGCTCTTCAGGGCAAACAGGTCGTCACAGTTGTATACTTCCGCCTTGATGAATCCTTTCTGGAAATCGGTGTGGATGATGCCTGCCGTCTCCGGCGCTTTCATCCCCGCCTTGAATGTCCAGGCACGGTCTTCGTCGGGGCCTGCGGTGAAGAATGTCCGCAAACCCATGATGTGGTATGCGTGGCGCACCAGCCTGTTCAGACCGGATTCCTCAAGGCCGACGGATTCCAAGAATTCCTTTTTGTCTTCTTCGTTGTCCAAGACCGCGATTTCCGCTTCCATCTTTCCGCAGATCACGACAACCTCGGCACCTTCTTTCTGTGCGATATCCCTCACCGTCTTCACATAATCGTTATCGGTGGTCGCATGGTCCTCGTCAACGTTGCAGACATAGACGACTGGCTTCTGCGTGATCAGATGGAGGTCCTGCAGCAAAACCAGCTCCTCTTCTGACAACCCGAGGGAACGGACGGCTTTCCCATCAGCAAGACAGGCTTTCACCCGTTCGAGAAGCGGAAGGTATTTTTCCATCGCCTTCCGATCTTCCGGGGTCATGCTCCTGGTCAGTTTCACCTGTTTGGCATAGCGGTTTTCCACCGTGTCAAGATCGGCCAACGCCAACTCGGTGTTGATGGTGTCGATATCGTTCGACGGATCTACTTTGTTGCTTACATGGATGATGTCAGGGTTGTCAAAGCATCGCACGACATGGGCGATGACACCCACTTCCCTGATGTTGGCCAGAAACTGGTTGCCCAATCCTTCCCCTTTGGAAGCGCCGGCCACGAGTCCTGCGATGTCGACAAATTCAAAAGTGGCGGGAATCAAGCGTTGCGGAGGGATCAACGCCTTGATCTGGTCAAGCCGTGCGTCAGGCACATTGACGATGCCGACATTCGGATTGATCGTACAGAACGGATAATTCGCTATTTCCGCAGGAGCTGCCGTCAAGGCGGAGAAAATGGTCGATTTCCCCACGTTGGGCAGTCCGACAATTCCACAATTCAAGCCCATAGGATACCTCTTTCCGATGCAGTGTACCACGATACCCGTTTTGTCTCAATGCGGAAACGGACCGTCCACAGCTGTACAAAACCGGAAAAAACAGTATGCTGACGGCGATATGTACGAAACGAAAGAAGAACCTGCAAAGGCGTTGTTGTTTTCCATCCGGCAAGACGGTGACGATCCTTTGATGTCCGCATTGAGCCGGGAGGAATTGGAAAGTCTGGTCTCCACCTTGGGAGAAACCGTCTTGAAGAACACCGAAATACCCCTCAAAACGGTCAACCCTGCCACGTATATCGGCAGCGGCAAGGTTCAGGAGATAAAAACCATGATCGAAGAGAACGACGCGGATGTCGTTGTCTTCAACATGACCCTCTCCCCACGGGTCCAAAGGAATCTGGAGAAGGAATGGGGCATTGCCGTGATCGACAGGGAGGAAGTCATCCTGCAGATATTCGCCTCAAGAGCACGCACCAAGGAAGCGAAACTGCAAGTTGAGCTCGCCCAACTGCAATATGAACGCCCCCGGTTGAGGCAGATGTGGTCAGGATTGAACAGACAGCATGGCGGTTTCTATGGCACCAAAGGCGAGGGCGAGACACAATTGGAACTTGACCAACGTATCCTTGACGACAAGATCATCCTCCTGAAAAAAGAACTGGCAAAAGTCCTGAGAGAACGGGACATGCAACGACAGAGCAGGATGCGCAGCCCCATGCCGCGTTGCGCCATCGTCGGCTACACCAACAGCGGCAAATCCTCATTGCTTAACCGTCTGGCTCCCGACGCCGCGGTTCTTGTGGAGGACAAACTGTTCGCGACCCTCGACCCGACCACCAGGATGGTGAAACTTCCCGGCGGGGAAGAAATGCTGATGACCGATACCGTCGGTTTTGTCAGCAACCTTCCGACAAATCTGGTCGAATCGTTCAAGAGCACGCTGGAGGAAGCGAAATATGCGGATTTCCTGGTCATCGTATGTGATGCCTCCCACCCGGACATGCTGCAGTGCTGGGACACCACGAAATCCGTTCTGGAAGACTTGGAATGCAACGACAAACCGGCGATCGTCTTCATCAACAAAATGGACAAGCAATTCGACGCCCTGGCGACCAACCGTCTGAAAGCGCTCGCTCCGGTCGTCGTCTGCGGTTCCCTTATCCAGAACAGCAACATTGATGTGCTGGAGGATGCCGTCATCGACATGATCCACCGTCTGTCACCGTTGATGGACCTCACCATTCCCGAAGACAGGTACGACTTGGTGGCCCGCATCCGTCGTGAAGGGCAGATCGTGACCATCGACTATTCGGGCGAAGGCGTGCACATCACGGCGCGGGTGCAGAACCCGACGTTGAAAGAAATACTCCAACCGTTCCTCCACGAAACGAAGGCCGCCATGCAATCATGACGGTCTTCACATCTCAAGGACACCGAGAAGAAAGCCTTCCGGCTTTTCGGGGGCACTCTTACTTGATGTAACCATATCCTTTCATCTGTTCGGCGGCCGCTGCCATGTATTTGTCGAATCCGTATACGCTGTCCAGTTCCCCAAGGAACTTGTCATATTCGGAAATCGGGCGGTCGCCGTAGATGAAGGCGATCAACTGGGTCTTCACGTATTTTTCGAAATCGTCCAGATAGAAACCTTCCGGTTCGGTGATCAGACTGTTGTAGACGGTGATGTGCGGCATTTTTTTCGCATAGGCGACCTGATCGGCGGCTTCCTTGAACTTCATCGCAAGATAAGTATCCTCATCACGTCCGAGGAGCTGGTAGGTAGCGACATAATTCGCCTCGCTGGCACGTTTGGTCATCGAACGGACCCCGTTCGCGTCTTCATCCCAATGTACCCCCTTCAACCCGAAATTCACCAGCATCGAACCTTCCTCGGAAGTCAGGTAGTCGACCAGACGGAACACAGCGGCAAGTTTCTCTGGGGAGATGTCCGCACTGACACAAAGGAAGTTGGATGAGGAAGCAGGATCTATGGGAAGCAATGCGGCCGCGGCTGAGACTTCGGAAGCCAGTGGTCCGAAAAATGACCACTTCGCTTGGGGATTTACCTTGCGCACCTGGTCCTGGTAGGACTGCTTGTAAAGCAGGGACCATTCCATAGATACCAATCCGATGGTTCCCGAAATGGCTTTGTCCCGGGGACTGGTCGTATACATATCAGGATCGACGATCTTCGCATCAACAAACTTCTTGCATTCCGCAAGAGCTTCCTTCATGTGCGGTTGCGACAATGTATTGGTCACTTTCCCGTCACGGACGATGATGTAGTTCCCAAGCGCAGTGTCGTAAGCGTTGGCAATCGGTTCGAATCCGTACGGAGCCTTGCCCGAATAACCGATGGTATCGTTCTTTCCGTTGCCGTCCGGATCATTGTAGGTGAAGGCATAGGCGACTTTGTACACATCATCGACGGTCTTCGGAACCGTCAGACCAAGTTTGTCAAGCCAATCCTGCCTGACGTTGAGCAGCGTATAGGTGGCGGAATTCACATAACTTTTCGGAATGCCGTACAGTTTGCCGCCATGGACGAACGCGTTGATGTCGGCTCCTCCGATCCACTTCAACAGGTTGGACAGTTCCTTGTTCTTGTATTTGGTCAGATCAAGGATCTCTCCATTGTCGGCGAACGTCCTCATATGAGGGGAATCACACTGGAACAAATCAGGGCAATCGCCGCCGGCGATCCTGACATTCAGGGCGGTGTAATAGTCGTCGATTACCTGGAAATTGACGGCGACTCCGGTCTTGGCAAGAATCTGCTGGTACGCATAGTCATCCTTCACGTTTTCCGGGAAACCATTGTTCTTGCTCTTGATGGCGATGGTCAATTCCACCGGACCGGTACTCTCTATGGTTTTCTGGACCACAGGCGCGGCAGTCTCAGCGCTTCCGTTGGCAAAAAGCGACAATCCGGCCGCCAACACCGACAACACGACAATCATTCTTTTCATTCGATTCCTCCTAAGAATACCTCAAAACGAGTGCAATCAACCTTTCACGGCGCCTGCAAGCGTTCCTTTCACAAAATATTTCTGGATGAACGGGTAGATTACGACGATGGGCAACGTTGCCAGAACCACCATCGCCATCTGAAGCGTCTCCGTCGGGATGATCTCATCGGCATTCATGTCAGCGGAAGTCGCCGACCTGAGCAACCGGCGGAGCACCACCTGAAGCGGTTGGAGCGCATTCTTTGAGACATACAAAACCGCCTGCAGATACGTATTCCAGTGTTCCACCGCATAGTACAAAGAAATGGTCATGATGATCGGAAGGGAAAGCGGCAGCACGATACGGAACAGGACCGTCATTTCCGGAGCACCGTCAAGCCGTGCCGATTCGAACAGTTCCTCAGGCAACCCCTCGAAAAACGATTTCATGATGATGAGGTTGTACACGCTTATCAGTTCAGGAATGATCATGGACCAGAAGGAGTTCAGGAGATTCACTTGTTTCACCACCAAGTAGGTGGGGATCATGCCGGCGCTGAATACCATGGTAAAGACGACGAACTTCATGATCACATTCCTTCCCGGCAGATTCTTCCTGCTGAGCGGATAGGCGAAAAGCAATGTAGCGACCAGATTGAGCGCCGTGCCGATGATGGTGAGCTTCACCGATATCCAAAGAGCGGGGAAGAACGACTTGCCGGACAAAACGCTCTTATAGGCGTCAAACGTAACCTTCCTCGGGATGAGCAGGAATCCTCCCGCACGCATCTTTTCCTCGATGGGGGTCACCGAGACGCTGACCACATACAGGATGGGGACGAGACACAGCAAGCCCACCGACAGGATGACCAACAAAACCACAATCTCGAAAACCGTATCGTCTTTTGATTTCACCATAGCGCGCTGTCCCATTTCCTTGCCAGTGCGTTGGTGCCGAACACCATGGCGCAACTCAACACGGATTTCATCAAACCGACAGCCGTAGACAAACTGTACCGCCCCTGTCCGAGGCCTTCAGAATATACCCATGTGTCGATGATCTCCGAAGAATTCCTCACCTGATCATTGATGAACACGAAAACCTGGTTGAACCCCGCATCGAGAATCTTGCCCACACGCAGGACCAGCAGGACGACAAAGATTTTCCTCAAAGCAGGCAGGGTGATGTACCATATCCTCCTAAACCGTCCGCACCCGTCGATGATGGCGGAGTCATACATTTCCGTATCGATGCCCATGATGGCGGCAAGATAGACGATTGAGCTCCAGCCTATGCTCTTCCACAAATCCGTACCGACGAGCACTGCCCTGAAATGGGCATTGCTCGTTAAAAAAGGAATGGGTGACATGCCATGGTTCCTCAAGAACACATTCACCACGCCCGTCGATTCGGAAAGCATGGCGATGCAGATGCCATAGATGATGACCCATGAGAGAAAGTGCGGGAGGTAACTGACTGTCTGGATGAATTTGCTCAGTCCCTTGAAACGGGTCTCGCTGATGGCCAGGGCGAAGATAATCGGCGGTATCATGCAGAAAACCAATTTCAGCAAGCTGATGACCACGGTGTTGGCTATGACGTTCCGGCATGAAGGGCTTTTCAGGAAGTATTGGAACCAATGCAAGAACGGATGCACCCAGCCGCTGTTGATGATCCCTTTTTTCGGAATGTAGTTCTTGAACGCGATGACGATGCCCGCCATCGGCCAGTATTTGAAGATGAAGAAGAAAACCGCAGCCGGTATCATCATAAGGTAAAACGGCCAATACCTCTGCATGATGTCCTTGAAACGTTTCTTCTGTATGACCCGGGTTTTCGCCATCGTTTGTTTTCTTCTCCTCGCAGCGCAGCAGATGTCTCAGCCAATAATCGTAACGTTACGATTATCCTAATGCCACAATTTCACATTGTCAACAAAAAACGTAACCAGCCGGATTTTCCGGGCGTCAGCGAACCCGAATCCCCTCTTCATCCACATGGAAAACCACTGTTTTCCGGCTTGCATCGCGCCAAAGCACACCCATTTCCGACAACACCACCCCCGCTTGTCCGGCAGCGGAACGTGAGGTCACGATGACGCAATCGTCCGCCCCTCCCTTGAGAAGATCCTTCACCAGACGGGGCGCCGCGGGATTGCGGAGAATGCCATGATGGGGATATTTCACCACATCGGAACGGAGCTCCCCCGCCCCATAGCGGTCGATCATCCGGTCAAATGGTTCGTCAGCCAGATGCTTCTTTTTCATCACATCCCCGGGAAACAGGAACGACTTGCCTTGGTACTCCAGCCGGATCCACATGCTGTTGGCGTTGTTCACCGCAGTCGGTACGCCACTGACGCGTTTCGCTTCCCCATCGCCGGAATAATAGGTGTCGATCAGGTACTGAAGCGGCTTGCCGACACCCCAATCGGTGCTCGGCGCATATAACCGCATGTTCCCACCCTCAAAAGGCACATCCATGACAGTCCCGAACGCAAGCTCATGGCACGTAGCTTCCGGATGATGCATTTTTAAGCTAGACAACAATTTGACACGCTGGTTTACATCGCAATTCAACGCATTGTCGAACGTTCCGTCCGTAGTGAGTCCCGTCGCATGCGGCAGGTAGATCGCCTGCACCGCAAAACGGGCGTTGGGCAAAACCATGGAGATCAACTCGTCGACATGGTCAGGATGGCAATGGGTCACCAAACAGGTTATCCTCAACCGGTAATCCTTGTTCCGTACCTGATCGGCCTTTCCCAGTTTTTCGAGCAAATCGGAACGAAGATTATTCAAGGCCGCCAATGCGGTACCGCTGGCGGTTCCCCCATCGATGAGAAAAACCTCGGTTCCCTCCGCACCGTACGAGACGATCATGGCTGCATCCGTCTTGTCGACGGAATCAGGTTGCTTGAGGAATGAAACCTCAATGTACGGCGATGGCGAACGGTAGTCGTTCACATACATCGCCGCACAGGGGAAGGCCGAGAATACGCCAAACCCCAGCGCAACCGCCACGAATTTCCTGAAAGCCGTACCTGCCACCATGTGGGGACCCCCTCTTTATCGTAACGCTACGATTCATCTATGGAAAAACCGTTTCCGCTGATGCCAAAATCATACCGTTTTTGTTGACATTCTCACGATCAGCCGAGGTTCGATAAGCTTCTGCTCAAGCGGTTGTTCCGGATGTTGGATGCGCTGTATCAACAGGTGACAGGCATCAATTCCGAGCAACTGCTTTTCCGAGCTGAACGTCGTCAAAGGCGGCACGGAATACTCGGCTAGCAAGCCGTCCTCGAAACCGACAATGGAGATGCCGTCCGGACAGTACACGTTCCGTTCGTGGAGGAAGCGCAACGCCCCGATGGCGATGCAGTCTACTGCGGCGACCAACGCCGTCGGATGGAATCCGTTCTCCCAGAACCTGGCCATGGCTTCGTATCCGGTCAACCCGGAAAAATCTCCTGCGCCCACATGCTTTTCGTCAAACGGCAAGCCTGCCTGCCCGAGCCCCTGGCGAAATCCTTCCAACTTCAACGCAGAGGTCTGGCTGTTCCCAGGTCCATTGATGAACGCAATGTCTTTGTGCCCCAAAGAAACCAGATAGGCCACTGCCTCCCGCATCGCCTGCGTATAATCGGTGTCGACCCAGTCAAACAGGTCGTTGCGGGATCCGACCATGACGGTCGGCACGTTGAGTTTTTTGATTTTCTCCGGAAATTCCCGCGGAACGATGCCGCCGACCATCAGGACGCCGTCGACTTTCCCCGATTTATACAAGCGGGGAACGCCGTCAGATTGTCCGTACGTGCTGGACCATTCGACCATCAGGGAATAACCGAGGCGTATCGATTCTTGTTCGATGCTCTTCAGCATTTCGGAAAGGTAGGTGTCTATCGTCGTGTCGAAAGCGTAAAACCGGTCATCCAACTTGTCGACACACCGGACAACACCAATGACCAGGTTCTTCTGGGTGACCAGAGAACGTGCCGAGGCATTGGGAATGTAGTTGAGTTCTTCCGCAGCCCAAGCGATCCTCCGCCGAGTCTCTTCCTTCACCTTGTCGCCGCCGTTGAGTGAGAAAGAAGCAGTACTGACGGAAACTCCCGCCAGTTTCGCGACATCCCTGAGTGTTGCCGTCATGTTTCCATTACCGTTCTTCATCATGCCATCCCGAGCAGGTATTTGCCTAATCTCACAGTATAAGCCATCATATCTTTCCTGAGAATATCATCATCGGGGAGAAATTTGACATTTTGTGCGGTCTCATAGGTGAAATCACCTTGGTAACCTGACGTCTTCAACGCCTTCACGATGGGGGGCCAAACGATCTCCCCCATCATCGGCAGGATATGCTCGTCCTTTTGCCCGTGGTTATCCTGGATATGGGTGCATTTCAAGCGGCTTCCAAGCGACATGATGCTTTGCGCCTGGCAGTCTTTGGAAGCGGGAGATAAGTTCGCATGCCCTGTATCCCAACAAAACCCGAAGCGTTCGGGTTTTCCGATGGCGTCATACAACTCAGACAGATGCTCGGCCGTATCGAATTCGGTGTTCCCCAAATTCTCAAGAGCGGCGACCACATCGTATTCCTCAAGCTGTTCGAGGAGGGAGGAGAAGAACTTCGTGTTTGCATCCAGGCTCTCCCCATACGGAATGCCCCTTCCTGCCGCAAAACACAACGGATGCACGACGAGGTTCCTGATGCCAAGACGGGAAGCGATGACGATGCTCCTTTGGAGTTTTTCCCTGTAGGAAGGCAATTCTTCATCGGTAAGGAGCCTGGTGCTCAGAAGATAGGAATGAGCCTGTGTCGCCTTGATGCCTTCCCGATCCATCGCTTCGAGCGCTTCCCGTATCCACGCTTCCTGAAACTCCATAGGTTCATCCTGTACCGCGCCGAGGAAGAAATCGATGGCTTCATATCCAGCATCCTTGCACGCCTTGATGCCCGGGATCATCAGTCGGGGGTCGTTCCCCGACCTGCGGACACTGTACAGATTCACTGTAGTGGAAAGTTTCATATCACCTCTTTTGCACGTCCCTATTGATTCCGAAAGGATATGCGTCGTATAATCGTAACGTTTCGATTATATGGTATGCGGTCATTTGCCATTTGTCAACAAAAACAATCCAGCAGATACCTATCTGCCCATTCAATGGCATAAAAGCACAATTTACCATCATTCTTGGAGGTGATAATGACACTTAAAGGCATCGTTTTTGATCTCGACCAAACGTTGTACGACAGAAACGCCACCGATCTTCTGGCCATGGCTGCCTATTATGCCTCGCATCGTGAAAGCTTCGCCGAAGACTGTTCGCTCCAAAAGGCCCAAAGCGCGATGCTCATAGCCGACCATGACAACGGTCATTTCGGCTGGAACCGTATTCTTGACAGTCTGAAAGCCCAAGGGCTCTTCAAGACCGCGCCTTCAGCAGACGACATCTGCTCCTGCTTCCAAGAACAATATGCGCTCCATGGCGTGCTATACCCCTCCACACTGCCCATGTTCGAAGGCCTGAAGGAACTGGGTCTCAAGACCGGGCTCATCACCAACGGCAAAACGGACGGCCAAATGGGAAAAGTGAAAGGCATGGGTCTGGAGCGTTGTTTTGACAGGATATGCATCGGATGCGACAAAGCGACGGCAAAGCCTCACCCCGACCTGTTTCTCGAGATGGCTGGGAATCTCGGATGCAAACCGGAAGAGCTGCTGTACGTCGGAGACCATCCGGTCAACGATATCCAAGCTTCTCGTCTCGCCGGGTATACCCCGATTTGGATACGCACCATGCCATGGGATTACCCGGAAGTGGAAAAGCCGGAATTGCAGATCGACGACCTCTCAGAACTGCTGGTCATTGCCGGCAACTTCCTGTCTCACGGCAGGGCATGAGGACGCTGCCGAACCGGACGAACGGATCGTCCAGTCGCGATCATCCGACATACCTTCTGGTTTCCGCTTGCCGCCATACGGACTCCGTACCCGTTCATCCTGCGATACCGCAGCCATGGGTGCGGGCGGGACAGGTCTTTGAGGATTGCACCGGCGTGTTGCCGGAACGGGGCGATTCTCCGCAGTCCGGCAACCTGCTAATTATGGTTTTCCCCTGGCTCTGAAACCCTATCCGTCGCGTCTAATAGACCCGCACCTCAAACACGCGCGCTTCCGGCACACCGTTGGTTGCCGTGATGGAGATTTTCACCGTATCGGCAGCCACGGACGGGACTTCCAGCACGCAGTGGCGTTGGTAATTCCCCTGCATTTCCCGTTTCCAGACACAGGTGCCCCGGAAAAACAATTCCACGGTATAGTCTTTGACCAATTCCTTCGCCACCCCAAGGGGTTCCTTGTCCAGAAACGCTTTGGAAATGGAGATGCACCGTTCCTCTGAAAGGTTCGGATCAAAAGTCAGGCGGACTTCCTGCACCGGCACCTCTTTCCGCAAGGCCAGTTGGAGCCATTCCCCCTGGGATGAGAAGCCGTCAGACATCCACAGGTGGCTCTCCTCCCCGACACTCCGGGCCACCCCGTCGACGACATGGGCTGCCTCATATCCTGGTTTCTGGCTGGAGGCGGTCACGAGCGCGGTCCTGGCATAATCGTCGGGATCCTCGTTTTTGCAGCCGAGAAGGTAACAGTCATCTTTCAGCAAAGCCTGCCTGAGCTCTTGGATGTGCTCCTTGCCGAACCGGACAGGATCGAGACCTGTTTGGACGGCAAGAGCAGCCGCGGTGCCGGCCGCCTGTCCTCCGACAGCGCAGGTGCCCATGACCCTGGTCGAACCCATGGCAAGCTTCGACGCGCTGATGGCCCTGCCGGTCATCATCAAATTACTGATGTTCCGGGCACAGAAACAGCCGTAGGGAATGCCATAGAAACCTTTGAACGAACGCACTTTCGAAGGGATCTGCCCTTTGGCGCGGAAACCACCTGCGGTATGTTCGTCCATCGGCCAACCGCCGTATGCGACGGCGTCCTGCCGCTCATTGTTGGAAAGGATGTCTTCCTCGGTGAGCACATAGGTGCCCATCAGACGCCTGCTTTCCCGCATGCCGGCGACATTGCCTACCCAAATGAGTTCGTAGTTCTCCGCCCCATGCTCCCCGCCGTTCTTGATGTGGTCCCACACGCCGTAGATGGTCTTGTACAACTCCCAACGGATATCCTCGGATTGTTTGATGATGTCATCCCAATCTCCGCCGAGCTCGATCCACCAATAACCGCTCATCACATCATATTTTTCCACCAATTCGCTGGCGAAGCTCTCATACGAACAGTTCTTGGGAAGGACGACCACATCGTTCGCGTCATGATAGACGGTGATGTCTCCATGGTAACGATGCTTGAAATCACTTTCGTCGAAGCTATACGCCCAGTCCGGTTTCACGAATTTCACCGGATGCCCGGTGTCCCTGGCGCAGAAGTACAGCGTGTTGCCCATGGTCTGACCATCGCACTGCGGTGGCGCATCCTTCTCGTTGTAGGTCTTCGCATCCTCTCGCCCGATGCAATACTCATCTCCTGCGAAATACCCCAGCGTGCCGTTTCCGGTGCTGTCGATGAATATCCCGGCGGTAAATGCAAAGCTCATCTCGGTAGTCATCTGGTAACAGATGATCGACGAAATCTTCGTGCCATCCGAATTGACCACATCCATCGTGGTGTTCATGTACACGGTCAGGTTTTTGGTCGATTTCGCCTTTGCCCAAAGCACTCCGTCCCAGACGGAGAAGTTGTAATTGTCATTGAGCCGTTTGTTCTCCAGTTGGAGTTCCATGAGGATTCCTGTCTCCGCGGCGTTCTTTTTCCCCCAATGGCAGGAAGCGCCGGAAATATGCATCTTCGTCTCACTGGAGGCATTGCCTCCGAAGCAGCTCCTGTCCTGAATCAAAGCGGTATTCGCCCCATGGCGCGCCGAAGCGATGGCTGCGCACAACCCGCTCATTCCCCCGCCCACGACAACCACGTCATAGTGGATGCCCACCGGCGGGTTCTTTGATGGTTTCGGAATTTCATGCACAAAACACTTCATACTGTTTCTTTCTCCTGTTTTCTCTGTGATACGGACTGTCGTATGACCAACTGTGGTTGGAGAAGCCGTCCCTCCGGTTTTTTGAGCGGATCGGCGATCCGTTCAAAAAGCATTCCGCACGCTTCCTCACCCAAACGGGCTTTATCGATCCGTATGGTGGAAAGCGGCGGATTACTGTATTCGGCAAGGATCCCGTCCTCATAACCGATGACCGAAAGGTCTTTCGGGCAGGACAATCCCTGTTCGCCCGCATACCTGATCACACCGACCGCCATGCAGTCGGCAGCGCAGATGACCGCACTGGGCTTGAAGTCCTCCGAAAGGGAGGACATCGCCTGATAGGCGGACAAACCGCTGAAATCACACGGTATGACGCGGTAACAGGATTCAGGCAACCCCGCTTTGCCTGCAGAAGACAAGAAGCCCTCCTTTTTCCGCCCCGAAGACTGGGATATGGCAGGTCCATTAAGGAACAAAAGGTCGCGGTGGCCTTGGGAAATGACATGGTCCGTGGCAAGGGAGATGGCTTTGGCTCCATCGGTGTCGACCCAGTCGAATCCTTCGTTGCGGGACCCGACAAACACCACAGGGATGCCGCTTTGGCGTATTTTTTCCAAAAAAACGTCATTGATGATGCCGCCGACGCACAGGATCCCGTCGACTTTGTTGGGATCGAGAATCTTCGGTATGTAAAGGCCATCCTTGGCGTCATACCAGTCAAGCACCATGCCGCACTCATGCTCTCCGCCCACTCCTTCGATGCTCCACAACATGTCGTTCAGGTAGGTGTCCACCGTCGAAGCGAAGCCAAAAGACGTCGCCATCGGTTCATCAGTCAATCGGATGACTCCGATGACTTTCTTGTTTTTGGTGATCAAAGAACGTGCGTACTGGTTGGGGACATACCCAGCCTCTCTGGCGGCTTTCCGGACACGCTCGGCCGTTTCCTGCCGCAAACGGTCATGACCGTTGAGCACCAACGAGACCGTGGTGATCGAAACGCCAGCGAGTTTTGCGACATCTTTGATGGTCGTTGCCATTGTAACCTTCAAGTAAAACGTTTTAAACGCATTTATTATACCGCTCACCAAAGAATTGTCAATTCCAGAACTGATAATTATGAAAATTCTTTTATATAACAATTATTAAATTAATCTGCTTCATCCTTGCTTTTTCCCGGAAAATGAAGTACGAAAGGAAACCAAGGAAGGCGTTTTATGGAAATGGTGGAAGGCGTATGCAAAAGCTGTGGCAGGGAACATCACTGCGACGTCAAGGAAGTGCTTGTGGAAGCAGGAGCGTTGCGAAAACTCCCGGCCTTGCTGGACGAAGCGGGGGCGAAGAAGCCCTTTCTGGTTATGGACGAAAACACGAAAACCGCGGCCGGAAATGAGGTTATGGACATCCTTTGCTCCGCACATATCCCATTTGTCACGTATTGCTTCCCCACGAGGGAAATCATCAACCCGACCGAGGAATCGGTGGGGAAAGTGATGATGTCCTACGACCCCTCCTGCGACTGCGCGCTCGCCATCGGATCGGGAGTCATCAACGACATCACGAAATTCATCTCCCGTGTCAGCGGGAAACCGTATATCCTCACGCTCACCGCGCCGAGCATGGATGGCATTCTCTCCCCCACATCCTCGATGGATTCAAACGGCGTCAAAGTATCTTTGCCTTCCGCCCTGGCCTGGGGTGCGGTCGCGGACTTGGACGTCCTGTGCGACGCACCCAAACATATGCTCGCAGCCGGAGCCGGCGACATGATCGCAAAATACATCAGCATCTGTGAGTGGCGTATCTCGAACCTCATCACTGGGGAATACTACTGCCCGGACATCGCGGCAATGATGGAAAAAGCCGCACGAAGCGTCACCTCATGCTCATCGGAATTGATGTCGGGAGACAAGAAAGCCATCAAGGAAGTCACCGAAGGGCTTATCCTTGCGGGAAGCGCGATGGCCTATGCAGGCTGCACCCGCCCCGCTTCGGGCATGGAGCATTACATCTCCCATCTGATGGACATGCGCAAGCTTTCCTTGGGAAAGGCCACCGACCTTCACGGCATCCAAGTGGGAACCGGCACGTTGGTCGCGATGAAACTGTATGACGAAGTGAGGAAAATCCCCTCCATCGATACCGCCGGAGCCAAGGCATATGCGCAAAACTTCGATTACGGGGCATGGGCGGACAGGCTCCGCTCGCTGCTCGGCTCCTCGGCGGAAATCCTGATCGCCACAGAAAAGAAGGAAGGCAAGTACGATGCCGCAAGGCAAGCCGTCAGAGTGGAACGCATCGCAGCCGTCTGGCCGCAAATCCTTTCCATCATCAATGAAAGCCTGCCGGATACGCAAACCATCCAGACGATGCTGCGCGAACTGGGCATTCCACAAACGCTCGAAGACTACGACATCAGGAAAGAAGACATCCCCGACCTCATCAAAGCCACCAAAGACATCAGGGACAAATATGTCGGCACCCGTCTGCTCTGGGACATCGGGAAACTGGATGAAGTGGTCGGAAAACTCTAAGCGTGCAGGCGGAGCCTCAGCGTGAAGGTGTTCCGCCCGACCGGATACAAGCTCACACAGTATTCCAGTCTCTCCCCGTTCTGGTCATCCGTCACCGAAGTGATGCTGATGGCTATGGATTGGCTTTCCACACCAAGGAGCCTGCTTTCCTTGTCATCCAAGTTGACAGCGGTCAGCGTCTTTTCCGTCAGCTCGCGGTAAATGCCGTGCGTCGCGAGGATTTCATGCACCGACGATCGTTCAAAATCACATCCGTCGATGAACCGGACATGTTCGGGAAAGTAGGAAGTGGTAAGGACGATCGAACCGCTGGAAAAGGAGCCGTCGATGTAGCGGAGCCGTTTCAGCTTGATGACGCTGTCCCCCTCGTTGAGGGAAAGGCCTTTGGCCACCGTGGCGTCACACCTGATGTGCCTGAACTCCAGCACTTCGGATTTTGTCGTGTATCCTTTCGCCTTGAGTTCTTCGGAAAAGCTTTCGATGAACAACGTGCTGTCCTCCAGAATCTTCGGCTGGGTGACCAAAGTCCCCTTTCCTTTAATCCGCAAGAGAAGCCCTTGGGCCTGGAGTTTCTGCATGGCGGCCCGCACGGTGGACCGGCTGACGGAAAACTGTTTGCACAACTCCATCTCGGTGGGGATCAAATCCCCTTCCTTCCACGTCTGGTTCTGAATGTTTCTGGTTATGTATGCAATTATGTCCTTATATAATTCCGCCATGTCATGCCAAACCTTTCAAAATCTAGTGTAACCCCGCCGTTCTTTTTCCGTCAAGTCCTCTATTTGTAATAACATTTTCCTTTACAAAACAGTAAAGTATGACATATACTGGATGCATCGGTTGTTTTTCCTTTATTTGTCATTACATAAGGTGGCATCATGCAAAAGCGTTCCAAAAATCGCCGCATGTCGGCGCAAGTGATTGTGGTTGGTGGCGGCATGGCGGGCTTGTGCGCCGCGCTTGCCAGCGCCCGAAACGGCAAAGAAACAATCCTTGTGCAGGACCGCCCTGTATTGGGGGGGAACGCATCGAGCGAGATACGGATGCACATCTGCGGAGCGGGTGTCGACATGGCGAAGCCCGACATGGAAGAAACCGGCATCCTGTACGAACTCATGCTGGAAAACAAAAAATACAATGACTCCTACAACTACAGCATATGGAGCGCGGTACTGTGGGATGAAGTCCGGCGGCAAAAGCATCTGCAGGTATTCCTCAACTGTGTGATGCATGCGGTTCAGATGGAAAAAGGCGCGATACAGGCCATCATCTGCTACCAGAGCACCACCGAGACGGAATGGACTTTCTCCTCAGGCCTGTTCGTCGACGCGACAGGAAACGGCACGCTCGGATTCTTCGCGGGAGCGGAATACCGAATCGGAAGCGAATCGGAAGCGACCTATCAGGAACCGCACGCACCGGAAAAGGCAAACAATTTCCGTATGGGCAACACCCTTCTTTTCAAAGCGGTCGACACCGGGCATCCGGTCACCTTCACCGCTCCTCCATGGGCCTGGCATTTCAGCGAAGAAGACCTGGTGTATCGGAACCATGCATCGGCTATGGTCACTGATGAGGAATCCCAAGGGGTGACGCTTCTGGACAAAGGCCACAACGGCAACGGCAGGAAGTATCGGGAGGCGCCGTGCCTGGACTACGGTTACTGGTGGATCGAACTGACCGGAAAAAAACGGGACATCATTGACGAATACGAGACCATCCGCGACGATCTGGTGTCTGCGGTGTACGGGGTGTGGGACCACATCAAGAACGGCGGGGAGCATGGAGCCGCGAACTTCGAGTTGTCATGGGTAGGCATGCTTCCCGGTATCCGCGAAAGCAGGCGCTTGATCGGCGATTACGTCCTGAATGAAAACGACGTGTTGGGAAACCGCCGTTTCCCGGATGCCGTCGCCTATGGGGGGTGGCCCATTGACGTCCATACGCCGAATGGCTTGCTGGACAAGGGGAAAGTGCCGTCTTTCGTCTACAGTTTCCCCGGTATCTATACCATCCCGTACCGTTGCTACTATGCGAAGAACATCCCTAACCTGTTCATTGCAGGCAGGATCATCAGCGCATCGAAACTCGCCATGGCCAGTTCACGTGTCATGGGTACCTGCGCCGTTGGCGGACAGGCTGTAGGGACGGCTGCGGCGCTTTGCGCCACCTATGGATGCACTCCGCGCAGGCTCGGGGAAGAACATATGGATGAGTTGCAGCAACAGCTCTTGCGTGATGACTGCTACCTTCCCGACGTGAAAAACCATGATCCTCAGGATCTTGCGCGCACTGCATCCATTTCCGCATCCAGCGAGATCCAACCGGCGGCAAATCTCATCAATGGGGTCACCCGTCCTGAAAACGGCGTGTCCAACTGTTGGGAATCCGCACCGTTATCCGAAGGACCGGCGAGTGTGGAGCTCACGCTGGCCAAACGAACCACGGTCAGGGAAGTGCGCCTGACGTTTGTGACCGATCTCTCCCGTCCCATCAAGATCACCATGTCTTCAAAACGCCAAAAGATGCAACAAATCGGGGTGCCTGTCGACTTGGTAAGGGATTTTTCCGTTTCCCTGTTGGAGGGAGGAAGGGAAGTCGCGAAGACCGTTGTGGAAGGGAACCACCAGCGGTTGCAGGTCATCCGGTTCCCAGGTGTCCGTTGCGACGGGGTGAGGTTGGTCTTCACCGCCACAAACGGTTCACCTTCAGCAAAGGTGTTTGAGTGTCGTGTGTATGGAAGGCACTGAGAATAACAGGAGGTATGCAATGAAAAAAATGGCAAGTGTAGGGATTCTGATGCTTCTTTCAGCTTCCCTGGTGTTCGCCCAAGGCGGAAAGGAAACCGCTCCGGCGGCACAGAAGGAACCAGTGACCATCAGGGTTTGGGCCGGCATCCAACCGGAGTATGGCTACAGCGACTTGATCGACAATTTCAACGCTCAGTTCAAGGATCAAGGCATCCAGGCTGAATATGTGCGGTACGTGAACGACACGGCGGGCAACCTGCAACTGGACACCTACCTGATGGGCGGCAATGACATCGACGTATTCCTCGGCTACGGCGGCGTCAACCGGTTGATCCCGAGAATCGAAAGCGGACTGTTGCTGAAACTGGACGAGTATCTTGCGAAGCAAGGTTTCGACTACATGAAGGAAATCGGGGAAGGAAACCTGAAGTCCTATCTGTATCAGGGCAATTGCTACGCCATCCCGACCAAGTACGAAAACTCCGCATGGATGTTGGCAAACGCCGACATGTTCAAGAAAGCCGGCATTCCGCTTCCGCTCAAAGGCTGGACATATGCCCAGTTCCGCGAAGCCGCGAAAAAACTCACCTATGGGGAAGGCCCCGACAAAGTATACGGCGCCCATTGGTGGACAAACACCGACCCGTCCGGCGTGAAGAATGTCATGGCCGATGTGTTGGGGAAAAACAAGACATACAAGGATGATGCGGCTTCAGAGACGAACTTCGATAATCCCGTCTGGAAACAAGGGTTGCAATTCGTCGTCGACACGATGCGCACCGACGGCTCAGCCATCCCATTGGAACTGGAAGTGGGAGACAAACTGAACATCGCCAACACCTTCCTTGCCGGAAAATGCGCGATGACCATCGGCATCAGCCAGATTCGTCTGGTCAAAGACAAGGCGACCTATCCGCATGACTTCGTCACCGCCTTGATCCCCGCACCGGTACCGACCGAAGCGGACCTGAAGGTGTTTGACCATGCCTATATTGCGGGTGCGGGAGACCTCATCTCCGTCAACTCGAAAACCGCGCATCCGGAAGAAGCCGTCAAGTTCCTGATCTGGTACATCAAGGGCGGTATGGCTCCTTTGGCCAAGGGCGGACGCATTCCTCTCTGGACCGGTGTCTCGAAAGAAGACGTCATCAAAGCCTTCAACACTGACGCCGAGGGGGTGTTCGACAAAGACTCACTGTCCGCATATCTGTCCATCCGCACCAATTTGGCCCAGAGCGAACCCTCAAGTTCGATGGGATCCCAAATCTCCACGGTACAGAAGGAAGAGATTTACAACGCACTGTATGGCAAGAAGACCGTCGAGCAGGCTTTGAAGGACATGAAGAGTCGTTCCGACAAATTGCTCGCTGACGCGAAAACCAAGAAATGACAAAGGAAGCCAAGCGGTATGAAGCGACACAACTCACGTAACATCAAATCGTCTCTGGTGGCATACTCGTTCATCGCGCCAAGTTTTATCATGTTGCTTTGTTTTGGGCTCATACCACTGGCTTTTTCCCTGTTTGTCAGCCTGACCGACTGGAATTACACCAAGGGCTTCGGCAATTGGGATTTCATCTGGTTGGACAATTTCATCAATCTCTGGAAGGATGAATGGTTCCTCGCCTCCGTGAAGAACACTCTGGTCTACACGGTGGTGACGGTGCCCATCACCATCCTTCTGTCGTTGGGCATCGCCGCGATGATCCAGGATTACTGCAATGCCCATTTCTCAGGAACCATCCGCATCGCGATGTATATGCCGAGAATCTGCAACATCGTCGCATCCTCGGCGGTGTGGATGGCCCTTTTTTCCAGTTACGGTCCGTTCAGCCAGGCGATGCGTTCGCTGGGGTGGAAAAATCCGCCCCATTGGCTGGCTGATGAGACTTGGGCTCTTCCTTCCCTGATGCTTGTCGCCGTCTGGATGAGCCTCGGCTACCGCATCTTCATCTACAGCGCTTCGCTCCAGTCCATTCCCGACGACCTGTATGAAGCCGCGGACATAGACGGCGCGACGAGAACCCAGAAATTCTGGAACATCACCGTGCCGATGCTCCGTCCGACTACCTTCTTCCTGACCATCACGGGGATCATCGGCAGTTTCAAATCGTTCGGAACCGTCAATGTCATGACCCAAGGCGGGCCGGGATACTCGACATATACCTTGGTGTATTACATCTACAAGACGGCGTTCTCCTATTACCGAATGGGATATGCCTCTGCAGTCGCCATGATCCTGTTCGTCATGCTGTTGTTCGTCACGTTGGTGCAATGGCGCCACAACAACCACAAAGGAGCCTGAGCCATGCACAAAAACCAACTGTCGCCGGTGGCGAAAATCATCGGGAACCTGCTCATCGCCTGTTTCGCGCTGCTTACCATCATCCCTTTCATCTGGATGATCGGCGCATCATTGAAAATGCAAAAGGACGTCATGTCCATCCCCATCGTCTGGATACCCAAGTACTGGTATCCCGACAACTACAAGATCGTCCTCCATCTGGGAAACACCACACGGAAAGACTATCATTTCTTCCTTGCCTACTGGAACTCCATCAAGCTCGCGTTGATCAATGTGACGACATCCGTGCTGACTTCCTGCATGGCAGGCTATGCGTTCGCAAAACTCAAGTTCAAGGGTTCACATGTCCTGTTCATCATTTATCTTCTCCAGATGATGATCCCCACCCAGCTTACCCTCATCCCCCGTTTCGCCATGTTCTCCGGTTTTGGGCTGACCAAAACCTTCTGGCCTTTGATCCTTCCCAACATCGTCAGCGTCTCAGCGACATTCCTGATGCGTCAGGCATTCCTCGACGTACCAAATGAATTGAGGGAATCTGCGATGATCGACGGCGCCAACGAATATGTGATCTGGGCCAGGATCATCACGCCGATGGCAAAACCGACCATCGCGGCACTGGCCACCATCCAATTTCTGGATTCGTGGAACGCTTACCTCGACCCGCTGGTTTTCCTGTCCAACTGGAGACTCCACACCCTGCCCATCGCGCTCAACCAATTCGTCGGGGAGGAAGTCACCCAGTACAATCTGGTGATGGCGGCCTGCTGCCTCACCGTCATCCCTGTTTTCATCGTATTCCTGTGCGGCCAAAAATTCTTCGTCAAAGGATTGACCATCGGAGCGGTCAAAGGATAAGAAAGAAATCATGAGATTCTCAACTTCCACCAACATTCAGGTTTTCGACGAAGGGAAACCCAATGGCATTTCCCTGCTTGATTCCATCGGCATCTGCCATGAAGCAGGGTACCATTATCTTGACGCCAACCTGTGCGGGCAATGTCGGACAGGACAGCCGCTTTCCCTTGGGGATTGGGAGTCATGGGTGGTTGGAATCCGCACGGAAGCGGAACGTCAAGGGGTGGAATTCCGCCAATCACATGGGTTTTTCCCGCTGAAATATGTCGTTCTGGATGATCTGAGGCGTGATGACGATGCCTATGGGGAGGAGATGCTCCGCCGGAGCATTCTCGCCTCCCAGGCGCTTCAGGTACGATGGATGGTCGTGCACCCCCAAACCGCCTTCACCCCCGACGGAAGCGTCGATGCGGACTGGTCTTTGCGGTACAACCTGAATACGTATCGCCGATGGGGGTTGTTTGCGGCCGAGCATCATGTCGGAATAGCCATCGAGAATATGATCGCCCCAAAATACGGAAGCGACATCAATGACCTGCTCAAGCTCAGGGAAGCCATCGGTTTGGAGAACGTGCAGGTCTGCATCGACACAGGGCATGCCCATCTCTCTTGCCTCGATGTCCCGGCCGTCTTGGAGCAGGTCGGCCCCCACCTCAAGGCGACCCACATCGCCGACAATCACCGGAACACGGATGAGCACCAGCCTCCCTTTTTCGGAACCATCGATTGGCGGAAAGTGATGAAAACCCTGGCTGACATCGGCTACGATGAGGATTTTTCGTTTGAGATACAGAATTTCACCAAACCTTACCCCAAAGAGGTGCAAAAGGATTTGGTGCGTTTTTCTTACACGCTTGGAAGGTGGCTTCTGGATGCATGACACGCTCCAGGTGCATTTCATCGAACTGCCGTATGACGGGAAACTAGGCAAATCGGGAGATGCGGTCCTCATCCTGTTTCCTGACGGCTCCAACCTGTTGGTCGACTGCGGCATCAAGGAAACGTTCCCTGCCTTGGATGCATATCTCAAAGCGAAACACATCACCAAGCTCGACGCGTTCGTCGCCTCCCATCCGCATATCGACCATATCGGCGCCTTTCCGCTTCTCTCTGATGCGTATCCCATCGGATCGTTGTACCGCATCCCGCCGGAGATGATCCCTGAGTTCCATTCCGTCAGCCTCACCGCGATGGAGGAAGCCGTCAAGAAGCATACGCTCCACGGTGAATATCTCCACGAGGGAATGCGTTTGGAACGTGGCGGTGTGGACATCTCAATCCTCGGTCCATGGATGGACTCGCCTTTGACCATGGATGGGTATGAAGCCCTGCTGGGCATGCCTCTGGATCCATCCAACGCGAAGGAACGGCTCACCCATTTGACGAACGACATTTCCACCTGCATGCGCATGCAATGGGGAAAGGCCTCTTTCCTCACCTGCGGGGACCTGTATTTCACTGCGGAAATGCGGTATCTGGAGCATTACGGGAACGGGCTTCAGGTGACGCTCGCCAAGGCTGATCATCATGGGGCATACACTTCAAACACAAAGAAATGGATCGAAGCCGTGCATGCGGAGGTTGTGGTGGCATCCAGAAACTGCATGCCGCCTGCTTTCCCCACCGACAAGCCGGAGCGCGATGCATACTTCGCTCCCCATTACGATGGCTATGCGCCTCTTCTCTATCCGCAAATGGGAAGCGAATTCCATCTCACCTTCGAAGAGGGAAGCATCATCGTGTCTTTGGAAAAAGACGGCACCTATACCGTGGACAAGTCACGATAGCACCGGCATCAGAATATGCGTGCTTGGTCAATACACCATTCGATCATGCGCTTCGCCGCACCGACGGCGGAAGACTCGTTCTTGTAATGACCGGTATGGATGTACGACGCATCCGTCTCAAATTTGTTGTAGGCGTCCATGAGGGACATCAGATTCGGAAGATATTTGTCCAGATACCCTCCGATGTCCCCTCCCAGGATGATGGAACAATCGAATGCCATCCTGAGGTTCGACACCCCGATGGCCAGATACTCCAGATACGAGTCAAACCGTTTCTTGGCTTCCGGTTCCCCCGCTGCCACGGCATTGAAGAAATCCTCAAGGTTCCCCTCATCTCCGCCCAAGAGGGCGTTGGCGGAACAATAGGCGTCCAGACATCCCGCTTTGCCGCAATAACACCGTTTTCCGCCGGGAACAATGACCATATGGCCGAACTCCGCACTGCGATAATGGTCTCCGCTGTAGTTCTGTCCATGGTCGTAGAACGCTCCGCCTACAGTGGCGTTCAGTGACAGGTACACGGTGTTGCTCTGGGTGTCCTCAATCTCCGCAAACGCGGCGTTCTTGGCATCGTTGCCGAAGCACACGGGATATGGGATGTACTGGGAGAAGCGGGACAGCGGTACGTTGGAGATGCCCAACGCATGGCTGCGGGTCACCATGGAAAGGTCCGCATTGACGATGCCGGGAATGGAAATGCCGACTCCCAGCAACCGGTTCTTGTCAACACCCTGCCGTTTGATGAAGGTTTCAAGCAGGGATGCCATCGTCCGGTAGTAATCCATCGTATCGCTGTACACACACCGTTCATACGATTGGGCCTCAATCTGCCCACAGACATCCTCAAGGACGAAACGCACATGGTGCATCGTGATGTCCAGCCCTATGACGTAGCGGAAGCCATGGCTTATGGAAAGGGTCTTTGCTTTCCGTCCACCGGTCGAGCCATAGGAACCGCCTTCATACAGCAACCCACAGGCCAGCAATTCATTGACATTCTGGAACACGGTGGGCATGGAAAAGCCCAATTCCACCGCTATTTCCTGACGGGAGACGCTGCCACGCCCAAACACAAGCTTGGCAGTCCGTATCTTGTTCTGGATTTTCACATCTCCGATCACCGTGGTACTCATTGCATCACCCAACCAGTTCCTACTGTACCAGACTGGTTGGGTTTCAGCAACTCACTTCTGAACGTCGATGAGCACTTTCATCGTCTTCTCGCGGTTCTCGTCAATGTATTGGTACGCCTTCAGATAATCCTCAAACTTGAAATGGATGGTCATCAACGGCTCCAGCCGCACCTGTTTCTTCACCACCGCTTCGATGGCCGATGCGAAATCTTCAGAGCGGTACATCATCGTGGTGTTCAGGTCAAGTTCGTGGTCGTTGAGAACAGCCAAATCCACATTGGCCATGCCGGCATACACGGCGACCAGGATGATGGTGCTTCCCTTGCGGGCATATTTGATGGCCATGCCCATGGTGACGTCGTTTCCCGCACAATCATAGATCACATCAGCCTTGTCCGGACCGAAACACGAAACCATGGCTTCTCCGAAATCGGTCGTCTTGGTGTTCGCCGTGTAATCTATGCCACATTCCTTCGCTTTTGCAAGCCTCCAGTCGCTGACATCGGTGGACAAGACTGCTTTGGCTCCCAGCGCCTTCGCCGTCTGCGCTACAAGAATGCCGATCGGACCGGCACCAAGCACGGCGATGTTCAGACCTTTCACATCCCCTGCCCTGCGGATCGCATGGAATGCGACCGCCAACGGTTCGATCATGGCGCCTTCATCATACGACATGCCCTCGGGCAGTTTCATCAGTTTCGAAGCGTCCACGGCAAAGTACCGGGAGGCGACCCCGGTGGTCTGGAAGCCCATGACCTTCAGATTCTCGCACAAGTTGTATTTGCCATGTCTGCAGGGATAACACTGCCCGCATACCACCTGAGGCTGGATGGTGACGTTCTCACCAACCTTGTATCCTTTGACGTTTTTCCCCAGCTTCACGATCTGACCCGCCACTTCATGTCCCTGGGTTACCGGGTATTTGGTGAACGGATGCTTTCCATGGTATACGTGGATATCGCTTCCGCACACCCCGATCTCCATGATCTTGACCAGCGCTTCCCCATCCTTCGGTTCGGGAACAGGAATCTCCCTGAACTCGATTTTTCCCGGAGCGGTCATCACTTCCTGCAACATGTTCCCATTCATATGATATCCTCCAGATAATACTTTGTTTTATAAAAGTCTTTATTTAATATAATCACATTCCCTTCCCTTTTTGTCAAGAGAAAACACAAAAGGTGATGTTTTAATGCATGTAACTATTGATAAAAAGACCACCACAAAAACGTACTAAATTTACAACGAATTGACATATCGCCATAAAGAATTTGCTTAACCTTTATTCCTATGAACTGTTTGTATTTGAAGATATCTCTCCACCGCACAGAAATGACAACGATATACCTTTTAATTATTGCTATATTATCATTAACTTGTTTGTTAATATATTATTTAGATAACATACAAACTTCAAATAAGATATTTACTCATCCTTTTTCAGCACCACCGGTCAAACCAGCAATAATGTATTTCTGGGCAAATATCCCTAGGAGGAACATAGGAATTACAGCTATCACTGACAGCGCAGAAATGTTACCCCAACTGACTCCGAACTCACTATAAGCTAGCTCTGATATCGCAATTGGGAAAGTCTTTGCCTTGATACTTTTCGCAAAAGTCAACGGAATCAAAAAAGAATTCCAAACTGTAAGAAATGAAATAATCAACGTACTGGAAATGGATGGACCAGAAATGGGAAGCACAATTTTTAGAAGTATCTGGAACGAATTACATCCATCAATCTTACCTGCATCGTATAATGAAGAAGGAATATCATCAAAAAAAGATTTTAGCAACCAAGTAGCTAGTGGATATGCCATTGCGGCAATCATAATAGTAATACCCGTTTTCGTATCAAAAAGCCCAACTTTCTGTAAAAAGAAATACATAGGAATAATTACTGCTATTTCTGGTACCATCCTAGCTATAATGATGAAAATCATGCTTACGTTCTTACCTTTGAAAACAAAAGCAGCTGAAAAACTATATCCGGAAAGTATCGCAAAAACCATAACAATGGTTGTCGCACATAACGAGACAATAATGCTATTTATGAAATAGTACCCATATGCGGATTTTCCCAACATGGAAGTGTAATTCTCTAGATAAAACGAAGATGGAAGAATATGTGATGTACTTGAGAATATTTCATCTCTTGTTTTAAAAGACGTCAATACTATCCATACTATCGGCAATACAGTATAAAAGAAAATGACAACAGCACAAAGATAGATAATTAATTGTTTAATCTTGTTCTTTCTTGCATTTCCAACCATCATTTCCGCTCATCTCCTCATTTCTTTTTTAGGACAACACCAATAAACCGCAAACTCATCAACAAGGACAAAAAGAAAATGATTGTTGTTGCTGCCGATCCAATGCCAATATTGAAACCAATAAGCCCTTTTTTATACGCATAGGTCCCCAACAATTCCGTAGTACCCGCAGGGCCTCCACGTGTAATAATCCATACAGAATCAAATGTTCGTATCGCCATCATAGAGCGCATAAGAAATGCAACGCTTGCTGAGGATTTCAACATAGGCATAGTTATATGAAATATCTGCTGAAATACACCTGCGCCATCAATTGTGGCAGCTTCATACAGTTGTTGTGAAATTCCCTGTAAACCCGCATATAAGACCAATGTAACAAAAGGTGTAAATGTCCATACATCGATAAAGGTAATCACACACAAAGCAAGACCCGGTGTACTTAACCATTCGATATTTTTTGTGATTATTCCCATTTTCAAGAGTATTTGATTCAATACTCCTGAAGTCCCATTAAGTATCCATGACCATGTAAAAGCGGTCACTACTTGTGGCATCATCCAAGGTAACAACATTATTCCACGAAGAAACTGTTTTCCTACAAAGTCCTGTTTTAACAACAATGCAAACAGGAACCCTAAAAGAAATTCAAAGAAAAGCGCAAAAGCCACAAAAAAAACTGTTTGACCGAATGTTTGAATATATTTGGAATCATTCACCAAGTTCAAAAAGTTTTTAAAACCAATAAATTTTTTGGGAGCTGTTGAAGCAAGATTATAATTATAAAGGCTATAAATAAACCCTTGAATAATCGGAACTACGAGAAAACAAACTATTAGAAGGATTCCCGGTGCCAAATATGCGTACACAATGGGTTGTGTTTTTCTCGCTGTTTCTTTCATATCCATCCTCAACAATTACTTATAAGCGGTTGTAGCAGAACCACAACCGCTTATATCAATATTAATTATTCAACAAGGCATTGATGTCTTTTACCGCAGCATCAAGAGCTTCTTTCGCACCCATCTTCCCATTCATTGCCAAATCAATATAATCTCCAAGGATTATGGAAGTTTCTCCACCACGTGCCATGATGATTTTCTGCGAATGATCATCTGCAATTTTGAACACCATTTTTGAAAATTCCTGGAAATCTGCTGGAATTTGGTATTGCTTACCTGCTTCAACATATGCAGATGCCCTAAAAGGCCAATCCTTTCTCTGACTGAATTCAAATGCACCTGCCTCGGTACTGATCAAATATGACGCCAAGTCCCAAGCTAATTCCTTGTTTTGAGACATCATCGGAATACCAAACGACCAAGCATTCAATACTGTTGCTCCTTGACCTTTCGCAGAATGAGGTACCGCAGAAGCTCCGACTTTCCCTTCCAATGGAGTTCCATAAGTCATGCCATACATATACGGCCAATGCAACAACATTGCGAATTTTCCAGACAAGAATCCTTCATTAATCTTGTTGTTATCATAAGTAATCACATCTGGAGGCATGACTTTATATTTATTGCGCAAATCAACCATAAATTGAAGCGCTTCAACTCCAGCAGGACTGTTGAACAAAGGTTTACCGTTTGCATCAACAACACTTCCTCCATTGGTCAACACAAGATTGAAGAACGAATACGTATTGAAGACCTGTCCAGGAATGCCATTAGTTGCCAATCCCCATTGATCAATATTCCCATCACCATTCGTATCTTTGGTCAACTTCTGTGCAGCAGCCAGCAGTTCATCCCATGTTTCAGGAACTTTTTTAATACCTGCAGCATCGAGCAAGTCTTTGCGGTAGTAGAAAACATAGGCATCCAAACCATAGGGTACATTATATGGATGACCTTTGTAATTACTATATCCAGAACGAAGAAGATCGCCATTATCAATTTTAGAAATATCCAATTTTGGATTGACACTTCCATCTAGCGGAGTAAGCATAGAATAGAGTTGGTCAAGATAAAAATCCCAGAACATAATCAAATCAAATCTTGGATTTTGTGTCTTGGAAGCTAAAACATACGAAGAAGCATAAGTCGATGTGTTTTCTTCAATATAATTAATTTTGACTCCATTCTTTGTCGCCCATACATCCATTGACTTTCGAGCCGTTCCAACGTCGCTGGTGTTTACTACAACAGCTACTGTCAATTCTTTTGGTTTTTCAACTGAAGTTGCCACTTGCGTAGCTTCTTGGTTTCCCTGTGCAAATAATCCACAGATATACAAACTCATGATTACTATTAAAAAAAACCCCTTTTTCATCCTTAACTCCTTTTTACGCCATTTTAATATCGGGATAAACTTGCTTTAAATAATCAAACAATACCTTTTTGTCTGCATTATCCATTGCATGCGCCGGCAAACGAGGAAGACCAACATCACAGCCCTGCATACAAATTGCTTCCTTAATCATTGGTAACCAATGAGGATCGTTGTTAGCACGACGCACATACATAAAATAATATGCAATCGGCAATATTTTTGCCCATACTTTCTTTGCTTTAGCAAGATCATGATCCTTATCAATGGCCTTGAATAGCTCTACTGCAAGATCAGGTACGACATTAGGAAGCCCAGAAAGCCAACCATCTCCGCCAACAACGAAGGATTCCAACGGCGAATAGTCATGACCATAATAAACCTGCACATTGTCTCCACAGATATACTTGATATAGTCACATCTCATCGGATCGCCATGTGCTGCTTTAATCGCATTCACATAACCTTCATCCGAGAGAACCTTCACTTGTGAAGGATTCAACTCATAGCCGGCAAACCATGGGTTATTGTAGACAGTTATCGGGCCACCCCATGCTTTAGAAACAGCACGAAGATGATTCATTGCATCGTTGACATTTGGCTGGTAATAGAAAGGAAGAAGACACATAATGCCATTGGCACCAATGTCTTTGTATTTTTGGGCAAGCTCGCAAGCAAGTTTCGTAGAATAACCAATGATTCCACCGATAACAGGAACGCGTCCTTTTGCGCCTTCCACGGTAGCTTTTACAACTTTGACTTTCTCATCATCACTCAAAGCAGCACCTTCACCAGTGCTCCCGCAAGGCGCTAAGCCATTCACACCTTTACGTATCAACCATTCTGCATAGTCCTTTTGTCCCTGCAAATTCACATTACCATCTTTATCAAAAATGGTAAGCATTGCGGGAATGATTCCTCTGTACCCTTTCTCCATACTAATTTCTCCTTAAAATAACAAAATTATTTTATTCCATGATACCAACATGTTGGTTACATGGTAAGTTGGTAATTTACAGAAGTCAAGTCTTTTGATATTATTTTTATAAAGAAATAGAAAAAATGAATTTATTGAAGATTTATTCATTTTTCATTACTATTTTACCAATATTGAGGATAATATCTTGAAAAGCATTCAAGTTAATGCAAAACCCATCCAATTGCAAACACTGAACAATGAGTGTTATTTGCGAATCAAAGAAATGATTCTCTGTGGCACTTATCCTTGGGGCACAAGAATTGAAGTTGGAACTTTGGCGGATACTTTTGGAATAAGTAAATTCCCAGTTATTAAAGCTATCGAACGGTTGGGCTTGGAAAAACTTGTTGTCATTTCTCCTAATAGAGGAACATATGTAACTGTTCCAACCATCAAAGACATTAGAGAGGTGTCTGACATTCGCATCCTTTTAGAAACATATGCCTGCCAAACCGCTTATAATCATGATGCGGATTTACTCATTGAAAGGTTAAAAATGAACGAAAATGCACACACGTGGGATATTCTCTCACATGATCCTATTCCTTTCAGAGACTTCCTTGATTATGATAGGGTTTTCCACCTTTCATTTGTCGAATTGACCAATAACGAACGTTTTATTACTTATTATCTCAACATCCGAAGCCAAGCTGAACTTTTTAGGACAAAAACATTCTCTTGCGAGAATATTGATGGGGCTTTACATATGCACCATAAAATCATAGAAAACCTCGAAGCAAAGAAAATAAGCATGGCAATTGATTCACTTGTCACCCATCTCAAAGAGGTGGAGAAAGAGACGTTAGACTCCCTTTGATTAGACTCTCATTTTTTACTAATAGCAGATTATTTGTTTACTTGGTATGTTCAATAACAAATTAAGTATAAGGAAGACATATGGCTTGACCCTTGCCCTTTGCTGACAGTCCAGATTTGTTTTCCTCTTCCACATTCCTTCCTACAACAGACTTTCACAGTCAAGATAATGGCCATAACAGCCCCAAAAAGGAGACGTCCCGCAAAGACGTCTCCACAGATCGATATATACCTGTCAGCGAAGGAATTCCGACAAAGCCTTCTTCACTCCCTGCTTCCGGATCGCTTCGCCATACGTACGGAATAGTTGTTCCAACGCTCCTTCCTCTGGACGGGAAAGCCCGGAAATACCTGCCAGGGCAAGGAACTCATGAGCGTCATGGGAAGCCGCCACCAACGCGTCTTTCTTGGGATCATCAAGGGGAAGCACCTTCCCCTGTTCATCCTTCCCCTCACAGAACCGCGCCCAAACGGCAAGCGCGAACACCATCGCACGATGCTCATACCCGTGGTGGATGGCTTCGATCAGTGGTTTGGAAATGGCGTTCGCGATCTTCTTCGAACCATCACTGGCCAATCTGAGGATCGTGTCGGCGATGAAAGCGTTGCTGAACCGGGAGAGGAGTTTGTCCTTATATGCCTCGACATCGATGCCCGGCACCGGCGGCAAGGTCTTGGTGATCTCCTCCATATACCGCTTTCTGATGAATGCATGGATCAAAGGATCGGTCGCTGCCTTGTCCACTTGGGTGATGCCCATCAGATAGGAAGGATACGAAAGCGCCGAATGGCTGCCGTTCAGCAATCGTATCTTCATCAGTTCATACGGCTTCACGTCCTTGACCAGCATCGCACCGGCTTGGGAGAAATCGGGAATGTCCGTCTTTTTGTCATCCTCGATGACCCATTGGATGAAATCCTCGCAATGGACGGGACAATCATCATGATAGCCATAGCCTTCGATGGTCTCCAGATCGGTTTTGGTGGTTCCCGGCGTAATGCGGTCGACCATCGTGCAGGGGAACGCGACATTCTTTTCAACCCAATCGACGAGGCCGGGGTATTTCTTCCCGCAGAACTGCAGGATGCAACGTTTCAGCACTTTGCCGTTTTCCGGAATGTTGTCGCAGCTCATGATGGTCAACGGCATTCCCGCTTCCATCCGCTTTTGCAACGCCAAGGAAACAAAACCAACCATAGTCTTCGGCCAAACGGCATTTCCTTCAAGGTCGGATTTCACCGACGGATCGTCCCAGTTGAGCATCTGCTTGTCATCACTGTACGTGTACCCTTTCTCGGTGACCGTCATGGTGACCAGTTTTGTCTCGGGGGAAACAAGCTTTTGCAGCACGATCTCCGGTTCCGTCTGGGCATTGGCGTATCCGAGGATCGGTCCGTTTATCCGCACCGAACGCGATCCGTCAGGTCCCAAAGCGATGACGGAATACAGATAGTCCTGTTTCTCCAAGTTTGAGCGGAATGCAGGGTTTATCGGCATGATATCCGTCTCGAAGACACCGCAACCGGCAAGCCCTTTCTGCAGCAGGGTATCCAGATAGGTCAGAAAATGAGACCGATGGAAATGCCCGAGTCCGATATGCACGATGGCCGGTGCCAGTTTTGAGCGGTCATAGGTCGGTTTGCTGTCCACCGCAATGGCGGGCAACGTGTTCTCACACAATGTGTTCATAAACTTCCTTTCTCCTCGGCAAACAAGCCGGTTTACCCTTTGAGGACCAGATGGGTCGTCACTTCGCAGGCGGCTCCTTCGGTAAGCGTGAGGACAAGCCTGAGCCAACCGCCGAATTCTCTGACCTTGACGAAGTAATCGCCTTCCTTCTTCATATCCGCAAATCTGGTCCCTTCATCCACCCAATGGATTCCGTCGACGGAAATTTGCATCAGGCCACGCAAGGTGGCGCCTTCAGGCAACTTGCTGACACGGACAAAACACAATGCCTCATCAGCCCATGCGCACTCATATGGTTCGGACTCCAGCCGGTCGCCAAATGTGGCCATCCTGTCCAGGACAACCGTGTAAAACTGTTTCATACCGCCCTCCTCAGCTCATCGAATTGACGATGGAATCGACATACAGATACACACGCCTGTTGGTGTCAGTCTCAATGAACAAAACCGGGTTGAGCAGATAATCAATTCTCGGGTACCGCGGGACGGTAGTGGCGGGAATGCCGCGGAGGTCCCATTTCCGGTTCACCGAGCAAAGCTCCACATATTCCTTCTTGTTCATATCCACAGTCAAGGAGAAATATTGCCAGTTGATCTTGTCCGGCGTCTCATTGTAACACATCTTCTGATTGCTCTCAGGGATGTCCCAATACCCATCAGATCCACCGATTTCCGTGCGGTTACCCAGCCACTGGGTATCTATTCCACGGACCAACGTCACTTTTTCCCCATGGTCTCCCGGTGCGCTGTCCCCCTTGAACCCCCATGGTTTCGTGCTGGTGGGGTCAACGCGGAACAGTTGCCAATGCTGTTGCATCTTGCCGTTCGCCGCATTGATGTACCGTGCGCCGTAGAAAGTCCTGTCCGTATCGCTGCAGGAATCCCAGAAGAAACCGAAAGCCCGTACCGCATCCTCTCCGATGCCGGGGACATTCTGTTCCGCGGTGAAGGTATACCACATCTCGCATTTGAGCAATCCCGTCATCCTGTGGGTGATGCGTTTGATGGCCATGCCCATAGAACCGGCCACCGGCCGCTGTTCCGCCCTACCCGAAACAGGTCTGGAAGCAAGTTTCATCGAATAGGTGCCGTGGAGCGAACCATGTGTGCCCGCATAGCCATAGGTGGCGGTGGAAAGCATGGGTGGTCCCCATTCCGTCCAGTCCTTGAAGGAATCATAATAGGCGAACTTGTCCTGACGGAAGTTCGGCATCAAGGTGATCCAACCGTTGTATCCCTTGTCGAAATCATCGGCGAACAAAATATGCGGCAAGGGTTCATAGTCATTCAAATCCATCATATCCTCACTCTCCTTGTGATAATCGCCGTTTCAATGAAGCGGCATCGGTAAACACGAACGCATGCATGCCCACAGCCAAAGCAGACTCGACATTCTTCGGCGTGTCATCCACGAAAAAGAACCTGTCGGCGGGAACTCCTTCCTTGCCGATGATATACCGGTAGAATTCGGGATCGGGTTTTGACAGCTTCATCACGAAACTCGGATACACTTTGTCAAAATACGCGTAATCCCCACGTTCCTGGTGAATCTGGAAATGCGGTGCTATCACATTGGTGCCGCAGATGACCCGTTTGCCGGATGCGCGCAGTTGGTTGATCACCTCCAACACCCCTTGGTCGATCACGGGCTTGAAGTGTTTCGCCAAAAGCCCATGGACGGGGAAATGCGTCCCCCGTTCTTTGTTTACCACATTCCAGAAATCTTCCTCTGTGACGGCGCCCCTCAGGCAATCTTCAATCGCAACGGCCGATTTCGGGCCGATTTGTCTGAGATTCGTGCCGCCAAGCCCCAATTCCTGAAGCAAGGCAGGCGCCATGGAGTTTTCCTCGGAAAGCACCCCTCCCATGTCAAACATATACACGTCCATCATCACAATTTCTCCAACAGATACACAAATCCGTCCGCATGGTTACGCCCCACAAGGAACGATCCATCCGGAAGTCTGAACAAACCCTCAGCTTCGCCGAATCCGGTAAAATGCAGATCCCTGATGATGCGGAGCGTCGGAATCGAGACTTGGACGAATCTTGTCGTTGCGGAATCCCTCCCATCATTGGAAGAAATCCACAGGCTGTCAACTTCTCTGGCACAACCTTGGACAAACCGGTGGTGCATCGGCACAAAGCCCAAATGCGCCAGAAGATGACCGTCTGCGGACACGTGGGAAACCATCATTTTTGTCCGTATATGGGTGTCGATCGCCTCGACGGAAACCACCAGCAGAGAACCATCCTCCATCATGCTGACGGCTGCGGTACGCCAGCCCGCAAAGCCCATCTCATGGCTTTCCAACACCTTCCGCCCGATGGGATCGAACCGTTTGATGGCAGGACCAAACGTGTCGGTTCCTGTATCACAGATCCAAAAGTCCTTACCTGCGGGATCGCAGTCGTTGGCGTGGAACAGATCACCCCCGACAGGGCTGAATTCCTCCACCAAGCATCCGTCCTTGTAGGTCTGGATCAATGAATCATGATAGAAGGCATACAACAGACCATCCCGCATTCCTGTGCTTTGGATGGATGTCTTGCGCGCATTGCGCACCAAATCCACCAGCTTCACCAACTGGTAGCCGTCCGTTACGAATTGTTCCATGCTCACTCCTTCATGCCGGTTGAGGCAATCCCTTCGATGAAATATTTTTGGCTGGCGATGAACAGCAGGATGATCGGCACGATGGCGCTCGTGGCGGCCGCCATGGTGATGTTGAACTCCTGCGCTTCGCTGGTGTAGTAGAACTGCACCCCTTGGCTGACCGTATACAAGGGTTTGTCCAGCAAGAACACAATAGCCGAAAGGTATTCGTTCCAGCCACTGATGAACTGCAGGATCGTCAGGGAAACCATGGCGGGGACGGTAAGCGGCATCATGACCCGTTCCCAAATGGTCCAATGGCTTGCCCCGTCGATGATGGCAGCTTCCATCAGATCATTGGGAAGCCCCATATACGTCTGTCTGAGCAGGAAAATGGCGGTTACGGAGAACCACCCCGGGAGTATCAGGGACCAATGGGTGTTGTAGAGCCCGATGCTCTTGAAGAGCATGAAACGCGGAATGATGGTCACCTGGCTGGGGATCATCATGGTGCACAGGAGCAGCATGAACCAAAAGTGTTTTCCTGCGAAATCCAGCTTCGCGAACGCATATGCAGCCAAACTGGAAGCGAAAATGCAACCGATGATGGAAAGAATCACGATCTTGAAGGAGTTGAAGTACAGCTTCAGGAACGGTATGTCCTTATCCGTCCAGATCTGTCGGTAATTTTGCCACTGCGGGTTTGACGGAAGCCATTTCATCGGGTACCCGAAGACTCCCGTGACCGTTTTCAATGAGGATGAGACCATCCAGACGAGAGGCAGAACGAACAACAAGGCCAACGCAGCCAGGATGATGGTCTTCACCACCACTTTCCCATTCTTGGGTTGTTCCCATGGTTTTCTTTGAGTCTGTTTCATGTTCCGCCTCCTTAATAGTGCACCCATTTCTTCTGGCCCCAGAACTGGATCAATGTGATGGCCAGGATGATGATGAACAACACCCATGACTCAGCTGACGCATAGCCGAACTTGTACGAACCGAACGCGTCGCCGTAGATGCGCACCACCATGGAGGTGTTTGCCCGGGCGGCTGTCCCGTAGGTCATGATGTTCACCGCAGTGAACAATTTGAACGTGCCGATCAGACGGACGATGACCAGATAGAAGGTCGTCGGGCTGATGAGCGGAACGGTGATTTTCCAGAATTTGGTTGCGGCACTCGCACCGTCGATGTCCGCGGCTTCATACAGCGATTTGGAGATGTTCTGGAGAGAGGCCATGTAGATGATCAATTCATATCCGATCGAAGTCCAGACCAACAACGTGATGATAGGGATCTTCGACAAATGGTCATCGGTGAACCATTGGGGAAGCGTCTTGAGCCGGAATACGTTTTCAAGGATCAGGTTGATCGGTCCGTTGATTTCCCTGAACAAGTACTTGAATACCGCGGCCAAGGCTACCATTGAGGAAATGTACGGAATGAAGAAACAAAGCCTGAGAAAATTCTTCATGAAGACTTTGCTGTTCAATGCATATGCGAGAATCAGCGCGCAGATGATGGAAATCGGCACCACGGTAACCGCATATACGAAGGTGTTGACCACCGCTTGGTTGAATTTGATGTCTGTCCTGAGTTTCGCGTAATTGTCCAAACCGATCAGTTTGATCCCGTTCCATCCTGAAAGGAAATTCCATTTGGTGAACGAAAGGAACAACGAGAAAAGGACAGGGAAAATAACCAGCGTGAAGAAAATGACCAGCGTGGGCAACAGAAACGCATACGCTGTCGCGGTATCTTTATGGGCTTTCATGAACAACCTTCCCTTTGAAAGGTCCCCGGGCAACCCCGGGAACCGTCAGAAACAATCTTATTGCGCATCCTTGATCGCCTGGTCGGCCTCGGCTTTCATATGCTTCAAGGCTTCTTCAGGAGTGGTCTTTCCCGCATGCGCATCCAACGTGTACTGGTTGACGATCTTCTCAATGTCGCTGATCCCTTTGGAAGTGGTCTCAATATAGGCGTCTCCGCTGTAGTTGAACACGACACGATTCATCGATTCGATATCGACCAGTTTCGCCGCATTCTCTTCGCTTCCGAAGATGACGTTGACCGCATTCTTCAGATCAGTGCCTGACCATGTCGGCATATGGCCTGCGGGCACCAGATAGATGGCTCCATAGGTCGAGAAGAACTTGAAGAACGCCCATGCGGCATCCATATCCTTACAGTCATGCGTAATGGCGGCATGGGAGAAAACGGAAACAGGAGCGAGATAATTCTTCTGTCCTTTCTTCTCCACAGGATACGGGGCGAAACCCGTCTGCCACGTCACCGGATACTTCTTGGTGTCACGGATGAAACGGATCACGTTGGGGATGATGACGGATGCGACCTGATGGTTGCAGTAGACGACCTGGGACTGGATGCTGTCAGAGCGGTAAACGGTCAACGGGAACCAGATCTTGTCGGTGACTTCCGCCTTGATCTCCCGCTTCAGCGCTTCCAGCATCAACGGATCGTCAAAATTCGAAGTGCCGTCATCCTTGTAATAGGCGTCATAGCCTTTGACTTGCCTGACCGGATAGGTGAAGTAGTTGATGGAATGGTAGTCGGAACCGCCATAGATTTTCTTGTCCCCTTCGCCAACGGTCATTTTTTTGCTGGCCTCGAGGTATTCGTCCCAAGTCCATTCCTTCGGCAGGTCGGTGTAGCCGGCTTTGCGCCAATCATCCATGTTGATGGCCACATAATAAGCCAGGCCGCCCATCGGAACCGAATAGAACTTTCCGTCGAAAACATACTTGTCGCTGCCCCATTCTTTCTTCACGTCAAGACCGTCTTTGGCAAGTTTGTCCGTGATGTCGAGGAACAAACCGTTGTTTGCCCTGCGGGAGGTGTTGTTCTGCCCGAAGGTCTGCAAGACATCAACCTTCCCGCCGGCCATCAAGGCGGTGTCAACGCCGACGTTGCCGTCGGAAGTGTTGCTGTAGGTGTTCAGCTCAACCTTCACATTCGGATAAATCTTGTTGAAGGCCGCGATCATGTCATTCATGCCCGCGCTCCCGCCGAATGCCGTCCAGAACCGCACAGTTCCGGTAATGGCCTGGGGATTGTCCTCCAAATACTTCGGTGCGATCTTCGCCACGCTCTGAGCCGGTGCCGCGACGGGACTCGGAGCTGCGGAACTCTTCTCCTGGCTTCCGTTGGCGAAAACGGCAAAGCATGCCGCCGCCATCAATACCACCATCAAAACCTTTTTCATACCTGTACCCTCCTATCAGTAGATATGTTTTGTATCAATGCTCTTTCAAAAGAAAGCAAACCACAATATGGAACGCTCCAAAAACTGCATAAAAAAACTTACGTCCTCCGATCCTTCACACTCATCCGCTGCACCAGGGATATCGGCACACAGATCTGCTGGATATCCTGTTCCGGATGCTCGATCCGTCCGACCATCAGGCCGGCTGCGAGACTGCCCTGCATCTTCTTGTTGATGTTGATGGCAGTCAGCGCAGGGGACGCATATCCGCACAACACGGAATCATCATAGGCCACCAAAGAGACATCATCGGGCACCCTGAGATGCCGTTCATACAAGAACCGGAGCGCACCCATGCCCATGATGTCGTTTGCGGACACGACACCGTCGAAGCGAATCCCTTCCTCCCACAACTGCTGTATGGCTTTGTAACCGCCCTCTCCGGTATTGTGCTCACAATATGCGATATGGCCTTTCCCTTCAGGTATATGGTATTCCTCAAACACCCTCTTCACGGCATCGGCACGCTCCACACTGGAACGGAAGACGCGCGGGGCGTTGAGATAACAGACTTCCTTATGGCCGAGATCATACAGGTAACGCATGCCAAGGCTCGCGCCTTCACCAGGGGACGAAAACACGGAATCGACATCCGCCACATCCCTGCCCACGGCAACCACAGGAATCCCTCTGTCTTTGATCAGACTGAACATCGAATCGTCGCTCAACGAACCAATGATGAACAGACCATCGATGCACGTACGGGTGAGCAGGCGCGGCAATTTCCCTTCTTTGTTGGTCGCGCACCAACGCTCGGTGACCAAGCCGTATTCCGTATCGGACAAGCCCTCAAGGATTCCGTTGATGATGCTGGTGGAGAACAGCCCGGTCTCATAGTTGAATTCATAGGTGTCGTACGGATGATCCTCAATAATGACGATGACTCCGAAGTTATACGTCTGATGGGTGGTCAGTCCACGGGCGTTGGAATTGGGGATGTAGCCAAGTTCGGCGATGGCCTTCTGCACGGAAAGCTTCGTCTTCTCTTTGACAAGGGGGCTGTTGTTCAGGACAAGGGACACGGTGCTTTTGGATACCCCCGCCTTGTTCGCGACATCAAAGATTGTGACCATGCCCCCTCCGATATGACCCAGTATAATTTGGAACGCTCCAATTGTCAATGGGAAGTTTGCACGCATTCCATCCACAGGTCAGCCATCACCTGCTGCCCCGCCACCGTCGGATGGACGCCATCGAACGACCAATACTCCATCGGAGCCACAGGGAGCAATTCCTTGAACTTCTCCCCATACGGGACAAACACCGCATGGTATTCCTTGGCGAGTTCCCGGACGATGGCCGCCCGTTCCTCCACTTCCCCGACCCATTGCTTGTGGAACTCATTCTTCTGTTCGGTCAAACCGAACGGAAAAACAAAGGGCTCGCCGAGAACCAATTGCACATCAGGAAGGGAATCCAAGGTGTAATCGAGCAGCAAAGCATAGAGTTTTCGGGAAAAAGAGGGTTTCACCCCATTGCCGAAATGCCATTCATGGGCGGTGTCATTGAGTCCGACAAAAATGGAAAGCACATCAGGTTTGAGGTTCAGGCAATCGACCTTCCATCTCGCCCACAGATCGGTGATCCTGTCCCCGCTGACAGCCCTGTTGTAGAATTTCAGATCATCCTTCACACGGGAAACAAGCAAAGAACCAGCGACAATGGTCGCATACCCTCCGCCGAGCTGATAGTTCGGACGTGGTTCATCCCAATCGCGCTTGCGGGCGCAATCGGTGACGGAATCACCTTGAAACAAAACGACATTGTGCGTACAAATCATGGCAACCTCAATTTGGAACGCTCCAATTATATGAGCCAAACACGTTTCCTGTCAATTAAAACAAAAAAAACGAGGATCCGAAGACCCTCGTCGCATTTGACCATTACTGGTCCGATCACTTGTCGAACAAATACATGGCACCGATGCCACCGTCAATCGCAAAGCCAAGGTTCGGGAAAATCGCGACACCAGGAGCCACGGAAACATAGAAACTCCATGGAGCTTTCGGGAACTGGTAGTTCAAGCGGACAGGAGCGACGGCGGAAAGATAAAATCCATTGTTATCGCCGAGCGTAACGCCGATATCGCCCATGGCACCGACAGTCAGGAACCAAGAGCCATCGGTCCAGTCAAAGTCAGCGACTTTGAAGTTGACGCCGACACCGCCACCGACCCAGTTGCCATAGAAACCATAATCAAGGTTCGCGATCAAATCAAACTCTTTGCTGACCTTGTACTGGAATGCAAGCCCTGACGGAGTGCCGAGGTTCAAACCGATTCCATACGTGGTGGTCGATGCACCAGTCGTGCCTTTTGCGGCGACAGGAGCAAGAATCATAGCCGCCAATACCAAAACCAACACAATCTTTTTCATTTTTTCTCCTTATGGGGCCAGTACAGTCCCAGAATTACTACGTAATCACAACATACACGAAAATCCAAAACACTTCCAGTACTTCTGTAGGATAATCGACACATCACAGAAAGTAAAGCAGAGAAAACCACAAAAGGTTACAAGGCAGCCCATACTGGTGAAAGAAGGCAGGAATGGGTATGATAGGCCAAGAGGTGTTGTATGGAAGACAGGCAACTGACATGGCGTGGATTGGGGATCGGACTTCTCGGTCTTGTGGTCATCACCGCGAGTTCCATGTATGTAGCGCTCCGCATGGGCGCGCTTCCGTGGCCGACCGTTTTCGTCACCATCATCTCCATGGCAGCACTCCGCAAATGCAAGAACAGCACCATCCATGAGATAAACTGCACGCACACTATTATGAGCGCGGGGGCCATGGTGGCGGGAGGTTTGGCTTTCACCCTTCCAGGCATGTGGATGCTGGACGCCAATGCGTCGATGTCCACCTTCTCCATGATCTCCCTGACGATTGTCGGCACGATACTCGGCACGGCTTTCACCACTGTCTTCCGCCGCAGGATGGTCGAGGATCCGCAACTTCCCTATCCGATGGGGCAAGCCGCCTACAATACCCTCACGGCAGGTATGGAAGGAGGCCGGAACGCCAAAAAACTCTTTGCTTCAATGGGTGCTTCAGCCGTCTTCACTGCGTTGCGTGACGGAGCGGGGAAAATCCCTTCCGTAATTCGTCTCGCGGCAGGTTCGTCCCTCTGCCAACCAGCTTACATGTGGGTCTCTCCGATGGCTGTGGGCATCGGTGCGATCATCGGGCCGGTCTTGGCGATCGTGTGGTTTCTCGGCATGGTTCTCGGTTATTACGTCATCACCCCGATCGGAATCACCGCCGGTTGGTTCAAGGATATGGCATCTGCGGAACTCTTCCGTCAGAATCTGGGTATCGGACTTATGATCGGAACCGGATTGGGCGTGCTCATCAAAGCGCTGTACGGGCTCATCTCCAAACGGAAAACGGCTTCAAGACGGAAAATCCCTGCGAGGAGCCTCGCCGCGTTGCTCCTGTTGACGTTGCTTTGCATGCTCATCCTGACCCTGACGACGGAAGTGTCCTTCCTCGAGACGATCCCCCTGATGGCAGGCGTGTTCTGCGCAACCTATCTTTCCAGCATGCTCACCGGACAGACGGGAATCAACCCGATGGAAATCTTCGGGATTTTGGTGTTGCTGTTCGTGCAATTCCTGTTCAGGCCGGCTTTGGCTCCAGCCTTCACCATCGCGGCGGTCACCGCTGTAGCCTGCGGGCTTGCAGGGGATGTGATGAATGACTTGAAATGCGGACACCTGCTGGGTGCCGATCCTCGGCAACAAATCATCGGTGAAGGCATCGGAGGCGTTGTGGGTTCGGTCGTCTCCGTACTGGTCCTGCTCGCTTTGAAACGGGCGTTCGGCTCATTCGGGACGGAGCAGTTGCCGGCTCCCCAGGCGGCTGCGGTCAGCGCCATGGTCGGAGGCCCCAAACACCTGGTGGCGTTCACCATCGGATGCATCGCAGGCATCATCCTGTATCTGTGCAAAGTCCCGACTGCGACCTTGGGGCTGGGTGTGTATCTCTCCACAGCCATCAGCACCATCATGGGGTTGGGGGCTGTACTCGCCTTTCTGGTCAAGAAGGTGTCCAAAAAGGCGTCGATGGGAACCGACATCGCTTTGGTTAGCAGCGGGTTGCTCGGTGGCGAAGGCATCACGGGAGTGCTCATCGCCATCTTTTCGATGTTGTAAGGAAAGGAATGTATGGACGAAACAAAACACATGCCGCTTTCCCTGTATGGATTGTCGGCTGACAACCTTGTGAAAGCTTTGGAGCTTCCGAAGCCGTATGAAGGCAAACAAATCTATCGCTGGCTGGTCAAAGGCGCCACCTCGTTTTCCGGGATGAGTGATCTTTCGAAGAACGAACGGGAACGGCTTTCGGCTTTGATGCCTTCGCTTTGCAGTTCCACGGTGGAAACCACCTCCAGTGATGAAGGCGCCACGAAACTCGCCATCAAACTGTATGACGGGAATATCGTCGAATGCGTCATCCTCACCGACCGGAAAGGCCGGCATACGGCCTGCCTGTCCAGCCAAGTCGGCTGCGCCATGGGGTGCGCGTTCTGCCGTACCGGTACCATGGGACTGACCAGGAATCTCGCCACGGAAGAAATCATCGAGCAATTCGTCCATTTGTCAAAAATCGGCGAGATTTCCCATATCGTCTTCATGGGGATGGGCGAGCCGATGGCCAACCTTCCGTCCGTTCTCAGGGCTATCCGGTATTTCCATGATCCCGAGGGTTTCGGCATCAGCCACCGGAGGATCACCATCAGCACATCAGGAATCATTCCCGGGATCAACAAGATTGCTGAACTGAAACTGCCCGTCAGGCTCGCCGTCTCCCTTGTCACGGCAGATGATACGTTGCGCGGCAGGATCATGCCGGTCAACAAATCCTTTCCGCTCGGCGATTTGAAACAAGCGTTGCTCAGCTACCAGCACGATGGCGGAAAGCGTTTCACCTTCGAATATTGCATGCTCGGCGGCGTGAACACCACGGAAAGCTCGGCGAAAAAACTCGCATCCTACTGCAAAGGTCTGGATGTCATCATCAATCTCATCCCCTATAACGAAGCGGCGGAACTCCATTGGTCGACTCCCACGGAAGAGGAAACCAACCGGTTCACCCATTATCTTGACGCGATGCATGTCAAATACACCATCCGCATCTCTCGCGGTGGAAACATCAGCGGAGCCTGCGGGCAACTCGCCACTGAGGCTTTGCAGGGTGAAGAGGATGAGGACGAAGGGGACGATGATTCTACGGAAGCGTGGTGATGGATACCGTAATGGTGTCCTTGTAGGTCCCTGCAAGGCTTTCTGAAACTGTGTTGGCGTCGATGCCGGTGATGTAGAGCGTCTCGGTGTTGATGCCGTTCACCAAACCACTCCACGTCACTGTCTGACCTTTGGTGGCGACCAACGTGTTCAAGAACTTCAGATCAAACGGGATCGCCGTACTTCCGCCTTCCAAACGCAAGGTGAACGCACTTGGATCGGTGCCGTCATCGGTAAAGGAAATGTTCACCGCATAGGTCGTCCCCGCCACACCGTTGCTTACCGTAAGGATGGCATCGGTGAGGGAAGCGGTCTTGCTCCCGACCGCATCAGAGAAAGCAAACAGTTTCGCGCTTTCCGAGAGGGTGAAAAGGATGTTAGGCTGGGTCACCACCACTCTGTCTCCGTAAATGAACCCGCCTTTTGGGGAGGAAGCGTCGGAAAAGGAACCGGGATCAAACAAGGACGTCGCGGTTTGCCCGCTCACCCCATTGATGGGGACGCTCTCCAGCAAGGATGAAGAAGAATAGATTGTGGCACTCGGCTGCGTGCCCACGGACACTTTGAAGACTCCGTTACGCAACGCGGCGTTGGAGAATTTGTAGGCCGTGTCCAATTTGAAATAGGAAGCAGGAGGATAGAAGGTGGCCGCGGCACTGGCAACCGTACTGTTGGTGTTGACCAAATAGATGTCCGCGGAGAAAGGATTGTTGGGCGTGATGGCCACAGAATCCCCGCCGATCGGAGTCTTGTTGTCGCTCCAAACCGGATTCAGGACTGGTGCGGCACCCCTTCCGTTGGGATAACAGACCAGTATGTAACAGAATTGGAAGGTCGCTTCCGTATACGAATATACAAGCGGATCCGCATTCCAAGAGATAGGATTCTCTGACCTTCTCAAGCCCGTGATGGTTGGAGAACCCATATGGCTGAGATCGACCAAACCCGGATTATAATATACCGTTCCTCCGGTCGTACTGATCGTCAATGTCCCAATCTTCGCACCAATAACCGTGTTTGAAGTGAAAGGCCCGGGAGACACGGAAAAATAAATCGATGACTCAGGCACATACGTCGCGGATACTTCAGTCCAAGCGGGAACAATGGCAAAAACACATAGCAAAAGAAATAACATTCCCTTTTTCATATATATGAATATACTGCTGTATGTCCCTTTCGGGAAGAGTATCACTGTCTTTGAAAGAAATGCTTCTTTATCGTATACTGTCGGCATGAGCTTCAGAGGTTTCACCATTGTGCTTCTTGTTGTGCTTTCCCTTTCCGCTCCTCTCGGGGCCATCACCCTCGATTATGTGTCTGAGGATACCCTCATATGGGAAAACCAAACCGCATTGCAGAACATGACAGCGGTGAAACTGGGCACCATGTCCATCCGAACCAGCAAGCAGGACATTTGCCGCGGCATCTATCTCGATGGGCCGTTCGCGTACACCTATTGCCTTCTGAAAAGCGTCTCGTCCTCAGGGACGCAATACGCATACGGTTCGCTCCGTGCGGTCGTCAAAACGGTTTCTTCAACGAAAATCTTGTATTTGGATACCAATGACGATGGCTGGTACAAGCCATTATGCGTCTCAAACCAAGGGAATCTGGGGGAAACCGCCATCATCGTCGAATACTACCTCGTGGCGAATTACGGAAGCAGTTTCTTCGGAAACAGCGCGAAAATCACCATCTACACAGATCTCGGACTTGGACAGATCATGAACAAGCAGAATGCTTCCTGGAACTCCTACACCACTGTTCCCTTCATGACCGGCGGTTACAACGACTATCAATTCGAATTCATCCATGGCGGTGTGGGGAACCACACCTTCGCATCAACGTATGGAGAAGCGACCTCTTCTCCGTTGTTGATGTTCACCGCCCTTCAGGATATGGAATCATTTCCGTTGAAACTGATCGTCGGTTCGGGCAAATACGATGTCGCCACCTTGAATGTCTTGATCAACGGAGGATCGGACAGTGCTTACGACCTTCGTCTGACCTTCACCGACAACAGCACGACGCCCGATACTTTTTCCCTGCACAACGGCTCGGTGAGCATCCCGTTCACCTTACTCATATCCAATGAGGAGATCACCAAAGGAATCCCCTACACCGGATGGAAAGACATCTCCGTCGGAACACAGCAATCAAAGAAACTGACGGCCACCGGCGTAGGCGCCGCCGCCCTGAACGCCTATGCCGCCGGCACCTATTCGGATACCATCACCATTACGGCTCTTGTCGAATGAACAACAACCAAGCCGCAGCCAACAGACAAAACGAAACCAGAAACGATGCGTTGAGATCCCGGGAAGCCAGCCAACCGAGGATGGGGGAAATGACAATCTCCACAAAATCAAAATACATCTGCTGGATGGACAAAGCCGTCGCCTGATCATAGGTTTCGGAACCGGATACCTGCCGTTTCGCCACATACGGCATGAACAGGCAGAACCCAAGACGGACCGACAGCACCCCGATGATGAGGGGAGGGAGTGACTTTCCCAAAACCAGACAGAGAACACCCGCCAGGGAACAAACGAAACACCAGATGGATGCCTTCTTGAGATGATACCACCACGCACTCCACCATCCCCCCGCGACCGAGAGGCAGGAAAGGCCCAGATACGGATACGCGAACGAGGAAAGCGGCAATCCCATCCGTTCATAGCCCATCTGCACCAAGAATACGGTGACCATCTGGTTGACTGCCGAGAACAAAGCCACAGAGGTGAGGAAAAACCAAGTCTTCTTATCCCAACGGGGCACATGCATAGTCCTCCGTCCTTTCGTGTCCACGCTTTCCACTTCAGGCAGGGTGAGCATACACACTAAGGATAGGAAGCCGGAAAAAACGGTGAACAAACCACTCTCATCGACCGGAGACGACAAAAGCGGAAACAGCAGGGATGCCGCGACAAGGCCGGCCATGCCGCTCGCCTGATAAAGCCCATAACTTGCCTGCCGGTTGTCGATCTTGGACAGATAGGCGTTGTCGACCCCGCTCATCGCGGCGTTGGCAAAGGAGAGGAGAAGACGTTCCGCAAGAAAGACGGGAAACGAATACGCCCGCCAAAAAACAATCCTGGAGGAGAACAAAACGAAGGAAGAAACCACCAAGGTCTTCCGATACCCTATCCGGTCGGCGAAATACCCCCAAGGCACTTCCATCAAAAGGCCAAAGACCAAAGAAATGCTTTCAATAACGGAAATACCCAAGATGTCCACCCCGCGCGCCTGACGGTAATAGGTGGCGATGGGGGCGTAGAACACCATCCCGGAAAAGAAGGAAGCGAGACAAAGCGATAGCCTGGCCCGCGTGTGCCGATTACTCATGACATGCTCCTTGCATACGAATGCAGGCCTCAGGACGAGGCCTTTGGACAACCATCGGTATGCTCAGATCGGAGCATGCATGCGCGCCGCCTTTCAGTCAGCCAAAGAACCCATGGGGTCCCATGGCTTGAGGACGATCGGTTTCTGGGTGAGCATCTGTTTCTGTTCTTCGGAAAGGTACTTTTTGTTGATGACCACCTGATAGGTGAATGCGTCAAACCACTGGTCAGTCATCACAAAAAACCCCTTCAAGCCCTTTTCCTCACCCCAAGAATTCTCAACCTTCCAACGCTCCGGATTCCCTTTGGCATCGAGGTTCACGCCAGTCAGCACCATGGCATGGGTCATCCGGCTTTCGCCATAATCCAACCGTTGCGCTTTGGAAAGCGGGAAATTGGTGTCGAACAAATCCTTCACATCCAGCACTTGGAGGTCCATCAAGCCACTCATCTTCTCGGATGACTGACCGACATCACTGCCGAACCAGACGGCTTTCCCATCCTGCAACTGCTTGATGGCCAGCCGCTTCAACTCATCGGAAGGCAGATTCAGGTAGGACACTTCCTTTCCGCCTTTGACATTGCCGAGGTACTGCACCGTGTAGGTTTTGCCGAACGGCTTGTCTGCGGTCGGCGCGTTGATCAAAGAGACGTACGATTCCAGATCCATGCCGACATACTGTTTGTAGAATTCCACCGGCGTGATGTTTTCCGCACGGATGAACTTGTCGTCTTTGTTCCTGACTTCAAACGTGAAAGATACCGGTGGCTTGCCCAAGGCGATGCACAGCATCCTGTAGATGGTTTCAAGCATATTCTCTTTCATCACCCGCAGTTCGTCGTCTGTCTGGCCGTTCTTGGAGGCCGCAGTCCTGAGGATGCAGGCAAACTCACGCAGTTTCGTCGTCAGGTATTTGTCCAGTTCTTTAGTTTCGGAAGATGCGGCGGATTCCGGCATAGCCTCTTTGGGCACGACGCCATATTTCTCCACCAACGAGACGAACATGTCCCATTGTCCGCCATCACCCATCGGGTTCTCCAAGAGATAGCTCACCAACCTTCCGTCGACAGGCTCCCCTTTCGTCTCGATTATGGTTTCCAGAAACCAGTTCGAACGTTCCAGCTTGTCCCAAAAGAGCGGATAGCTCTGGGACAACTCAAACGTTTTCAGGTTCAGTTTCTGGATGGTCTCCATCCGCATCACATTCAATGCGGCGAACATCCAGCAACGGCCGCTGTGTTTCTGGTCGGTAATGTCACCGACGTTCGGGAGATCCACCGAAAAGGAATAACGGACATCCCGAGGCCGATGCACATTGAAGGCACTCTTTCCGATGCCGTTGGCTACCGTCGCATTCATGGCGACGACATGTTCTTTCTTCTTGTCGAACTGTTTGTCGAAACCAATGACATCCTTCTCACAGATTGTCTGTTGCATGAGCTCACCTCCATAAAAAGAAAGACCCCCTCGGTGAGAGAGCCTTTCTCCGTCAGTCTTTTATTTCTCCAGAACAGCCTTGATCCTGCGCACACCCGCCGAAGAACTCTGTTCCTTGAGAATCTTGAAATGCCCCATGTCCCCGGTATGGGTTACATGCGGTCCACCGCAGACTTCTTTGGAGAAGCTTCCGATGGAATACACTTTGACCTGCTCCCCATATTTTGCGGAGAACTGGGCGAACGCGCCCTGGGCTTCCGCTTCATCCAGGCTCATCACATCACAACGTACCGGAAGGTCGGCTTTAATCTGCTCATTGACGATATCCTCGACTTTCTTGAGTTCTTCCTCCGTCATCGGCTTGTCATGGTTGAAATCGAAGCGGAGCCGTTCCTCGGTAATGTTGGACCCCAACTGTTTGACATATCCGCCCAACACGTCGCAAAGGGCCTTGTGCAGCAGATGGGTGGCGGTATGCAATGCGGTCGTCTCGGCGCTATGGTCGGCCAGACCGCCCTTGAAAACCTGTTCCGCTCCGCCGCGGCTGATCTCCTGATGCTTCTCAAACGCTTCCTTGAAGCCTTCCTCATCAACCGTCATGCCATGTTCCTTGGCAAGTTCCTTGGTCAATTCGATAGGATATCCATAGGTATCATACAATTTGAACGCCGTCCTGCCGCCGATCCGTTTCTGCGGATCCTTCAGCAGGTTGGGAAGCATTTTTTCGAATTCCTTCTCGCCTTTGACCAACGTGTCCTCGAACTTCTCCTCTTCCGCCTGGAGTTCTTTGTAGATGAAGTCCTTGTGGGCAAGCAGTTCCGGATACGGGCCACCGTACAAATCAAGCACGACAGGGACGAGATCGCAAAGGAACACTTTGTCGATGCCCAGCTTGTGGCCATGGCGCACGGCGCGTCTGATCAACCGGCGCAGGATGTATCCCTGCCCGACGTTGGAGGGAGCCATGCCTTTCTCGTCCCCGAGAATGAAAACGGAAGTTCTGATGTGGTCGGCGATGATGCGCATCGACATATCCGTCTCTTCGCTCTGACCGTAGTGGATACCGCTCAGACGGGAAATACCTTCCAGAATCGGGGTGAACACCTCGGTCTCATAAACGCTCTTCTTCCCTTGCAGGATGGTGATGGTCCGTTCGATCCCCATGCCGGTGTCGATGCATTTGCGATCCATCGGCACGAACTTGCCTTCCGCGGTCTTCTTGTAGCCCATGAACACATCGTTCCAGACTTCAAAGTACTTGCCGCAATGACAACCGGGTTTGCAATCAGGGCCACAGGCAGGTCTGCCGGTATCAATGAACATCTCGCTGTCAGGGCCACAAGGACCAGTCTCGCCCGCCGGCCCCCACCAGTTGTCTTCCCGCGGCAAATAGTATATCCGTTCCTTGGGAATGCCATGGCTCATCCACGCCTGTGCGGCCTCATCATCACGGGGCACACCGGCGTCACCGGCAAACACGGTCACGGACAGTTTGTTCTGGTCAATCCCGAGCACTTGGGTGAGGAACTCATAGCTGTATGCGATGGCTTCTTTCTTGAAGTACGCGCCCAAGGACCAGTTGCCCAACATTTCGAAGAACGTCAGGTGACTCGGGTCTCCGACGGCATCGATATCCCCGGTACGGATGCATTTCTGATAATCACAGAGCATTTTCCCCGCAGGATGTTCGGCTCCGAGAATGTACGGCACAAGCGGATGCATCCCCGCCGTGGTGAACAGCACCGTCGGGTCATTCTCAGGGATCAACGAAGCGCCACTGATCTGTTTGTGGCCCTTCGAAACGTAGAAATCAATATATTTCTGACGTAATTCATTGGCAGTCAATTGTTTCATAGTACCAAGAATCTTAGGTAAAGCCCCATCAAGTGTCAAGGCAAGAATGCTCAGAAGAGCGCAAGCTGTCCGTCATCCGCGCTTTTTACGGCCGTTTTCTTCCGCACCGCCGGTTTCTTGGGCATCAGGAACCGCACGATTTCCTCAGGTTCCTTCACCACAACGACACCGGGATCATCCGCGAGTTTCCGTGGCCAGAGCAACGCATTGTTGTCCACGGTTTTCCTGAACAGGAATACGGTCCGACCTGATTCCACAGCGAAGTTGGCCTGACTCACCGCCCCGCCGCCGTCCCGTTCCTCGATGACCACCGTAGCAACAGACAAGGAACAAAGCAGACGGTTCTGCAGTATCTGGAACCATTTCTGCAGGGAAAGCGCAGGACTGAAACGGCTTACCAAGAGGCCCTGCCCGGCAATGCTTTGCTGTAACGGGGCATGCTGTTCCGGATATGCGGAAAGGACGTCCGTGCCCAATACCGCCAAGGTCGGCCAACCCTCTTTCAGGGAGGCTAGATGGCTGACCCCCTCGATACCCACATCCATGCCGCTGGCGCAAACAATGCCTTTCCTGCCCAATGCGCCTACGGTGCGCATGCACAGGTCTTTCCCTTCCTGCGATGGATTGCGCGTTCCGGCGACAGCCACCGTCATTCTTCCCAGGAGGGAGACATCACCTTTGGTGAAGAGGAAGCGCGGGCAATACGGGCAATCGCGGGTCTGTTTCGGCCATCCCCCGTCTTCCCAGGTGAGGATGTTGACATCGTCAGGGATCTTCTCGAAGGCAGGACGGCATTTCAGGTAAGCGTTGGTCAACACGAGCGGTGTGACTCCCAAAAGCGCGCTGTACCGTCCGATTTCCACAGAGATGTCGTCGCTGGTGTCGAATTCCTTCACCGCCTGGTTATAGGCCATGATGGCTTTCGCTTCCGATCCTTGGGATGCGATGACCAAAGCCTGGAAATTCAATGCCCTGCGTACTTCCGTCCTCATGTCTTTAATCTGCCACACTCTCCCTTGTATGTCCAGCGGGTTTTTCGTACGATGGAACCATGAAACGGCTTCTTCTGGCGCTTGTCATCGCATGCATCCCCTTTTCCCTGGAGGCCTTGACGGATTATGCCGGCAAAGCGTTGTGGATCGAAAATGACATGATGTACACATTGGACACCCCGCAATCGGAAATATCCATTCCATACGGGACATGGATACCCCACCAAGGCAAAGAGGCCATCACCCAAAGACAGTTCTTCCAGATCGCAGGAAGAGAGGATTTGGCGTCACAAGCCTTCCGTATGGAAAGGGTGACCGACATCTGCGCTTGGGGCGGCGCCACATCATTGGTCATCGGATTTGTACTGTTGGCGTTGTTTCCGGACAACAAAGCTGCATCCGTCACAGCCATGACCTTGATGGGCGGCGGCCTTCTGGGAAGTGTCGCCGCCTTGGTGTCGGACAGGCAGAGGAAGGTCACGCTTTCCATCCCTCTTGCGCTGGAAACGGCAAAAACGTACAACAAAACGCTCCATTGACCGAAACGGGACAAAGTCCTACAGTTGCCTCCATGCATACGGTCTTTCTGAAAGCAGGGACGTTTCTGTTCCTGACTTTTCTTGGGTATTTCATCAAACGGATCGGTTTGGTGAGGAAAGAGGACTCCCGTGTCCTGTCCAAAATCATCATGAACATCACGTTGCCCTGCGCGATCATCGCATCTTTCGGACAAGCCAATCGGGATTTTTCGCTGCTCATCCTCCCGGTCATCTCCATCGTGGCCTGCCTTTTCATGGCGGGGACGGGAGTGCTCATCACCAGACGGAAAGACGATGCTGACAAAGCCTATTACATTCTCTGCCTGCCGGCGTACAACATCGGCAATTTCACGTTGCCCTTTGTCCAAGGGCTTTTGAGCCCCAATGCCGTGGTCGGTTGCTGCATGTTTGATATGGGAAACGCCATCATGTGCACGGGACTTGACAATTCCATCGCCATGCTCGACCAGACATCCAGCAAGAACGGCGACCATCATGGCGAGACTTTCAGACGGCTTCTCTCGTCGGTCAGTTTCGACGTCTACATCGTGCTTCTGTTCATGATGCTATGCGACATCCCTGTACCGGGGACTGTACGGGAGGTGACCAGCCTGATCGGACAAGCCAACAGCATCATTTCCATGTTGATGCTCGGCATCATGATCGAATTCAGGATTGACAGGAAAAAACTCCCGAAAATCCTCATTGTCCTGTCGATAAGGATCTGTTTTGCTGCCTTGCTCTCCGTCTGCATGTACCGTCTGCTTCCGTTCCCCCAAGAAATACGGAAAGCCGTGGCCATCTGCGCATGGGCGCCCTGCTCTTCCGTCTCTGCGGCTTTCGTGCAGGAACTCAACGGGGATTACGCGCTAGCGAGCCTGACCAACACGATGAGCGTATTGGTCAGTCTGTTGGTCATTCCTCTTTTGTTGGTCAGCCTTTGACGCCGTCCAGCGCCTGTTCAAGGTCCGCGATGAGCAGGTCCTTCTCTTCAATGCCGACATGCAACCTGATCAGGTTGACCCGGTCCGGAGGAACCTGGTCATCAGGGAATTTCACCCCGGCGGGAAACACCAGGCTCTCGTAGCCTCCCCAACTCACCGCCCGCTTGAAATACCTGAGACGGTTGGTGAAACACTTCACATCTCCGATATCATGGCTTTTCAGGCGGAAGGAAAACAACCCGCTGCCTCCCCGCAGTTGCGTCATCGCCAAGGCATGTTGGGAATATGACGGCAACAGAGGATAAAGCACCGTCTCCACCTTCGGATGGTTTTCAAGGAATGTGGCCACAGCCAGCGCATTGGCGTAATGAACCGGCATCCTGATGGCCAACGTCCTGAGATTCCTCAGGATGAGCCAAGCCATGAAAGGATCGGGGACTGGTCCGACCGGATGGAATTCCGTCTCGAACAACCGGTCCATCACCGCTTTGTCCCCCATGATCACCCCGGCGATGACATCCGAATTCCCGCCGAGGTATTTTGAGGCGGAATGGACCACCAGATCGATGCCGTAATCGATGGGATTCTGAAAGAACGGCGTCGCCCATGAGTTGTCGATGACGGTACGTATCTGATGCGCCTTGGCGATGGCGGCGACTTCCTTGAGGTTCTGCAGTTTGAACGTAAAGGTGGTCGGGCTTTCCAGATAGAACAACCGGGTGTTCTTTTTGATGGCCTGTTCGAATTCCTGGCTGTCCGTTCCGTCCACATATGTGGTCTCCACTCCATACCGGGGGAAATACACGTCAAAGAAATACCGCATGTAGCAATCCCGGACCGCTACGATATGGTCATGCCCTTTCAAGCAGCTGCTGATGGCAAGGAATGCCGCGGCGACTCCGCTGGAAACCAATTTGGCGGACTCTGCGTGTTCCAAGGCCGCCAGTTTCTCCTCACACAGATTGACGGTCGGATTGTTTCCCCGCGAATACAGGTAATGGGAAGGTTCGTCGGCCAGAGCCGCCTGGAATTCTTCATAGGTGGGGAAGCAGAAGATTGAACTCTGGAAGATCGGAGGGCTCACCGCATGGTTAGGGAGGTCTTCTTCGCCCATATGCAGCAGGATGTCACTGATTTCCCTCATTTGGCGTACCTCCGGTAGTTTTGCGCGATGATGTCCAAGCCCGTCCTCACCTTTTCCGCCGGAGCCGAATAGTTCAGCCTCAGGCATTTGTCGTAATGCTCGTGCGGATACGGCTTTCCTTCCTTCTGGTCGGGATGTCCGAAGAACGAGTATTCGCCGGGAACGGTGATGACCCCCTGTTTCTTCAGTATCTCATAGAACTCACAGGTACTCATGGAAAGCTCCGGCAGATACAGCCAGCAGAAGATCGAACCTTCCAAACGATGGTAGTAATAGTTCGTGCCGGAGAAGAACGTGCGGATCCAGGTTTGGGCTTCAAGGGCTTTTTTCTGATAAAACGGCTGCACTGCCGTTTTGGCGAGTTCCACCAGTCTGCCGCTTTCGACAAGGCCGCCCGCAAGCACCTGTCCCATCGAACCGCTGGTGAGGGCTGCGATGGCATTGATGTTGGAGATGGCGGTGATGATTTCCTTCTTTGCGATGAGGATGCCGGTGCGGATGGCAGGCAATCCAATCTTTGAAAGACTCATCGAAAGGACGATGTCTTCGTTCCAGATGGGTTCAGCCTCATCAATGAAGACGATGTCGGGGAAAGGAAGCCCATAGGCGTTGTCGACAAAGAGGGGTACCTGATGCTGGTGGGCGAGATCGGAAAGATGATGGATCTCCCGGTCGGTAAGGACATTGGCCGACGGGTTGGTCGGCCGGGACACGCAGATGGCGCCCACCTGGCCATCCTCCCCTTCATGGCAATGACCGGCCAGATACGCTTCGAGGAGCGGGAAATCAATATGGTATTTGAAGGTATGGTCATCAAAGTATTCGCATTGTGACGGGATGCTGACGAAGGTATCCTTCTCGATGCCTTGGTCGGCGTATCCGACATATTCGGGCATCAACGGAAACAGGATGGTCTTTTTCCATGTATGGTTTCCCTTGGTGAAGGAACCTGAAAACAGGTTGAACAGGTCGAACATCGCGCTTTGCGAGCCGTTGAGTATGGCGACGTTCTCCGGTCCAATGGGCCATCCATACCGGGAGGACAAGTACGTGGAGACTTGTCCGACGAAACGCATGCGTCCCTGCGGCGCGTCATAATGGGCGATGGCGTTTTCAAAATCCTCCCCATGGGAGAGAAGTCGCTCCATCTCTTGGCGGTATGCGGCCTCCACCTCGGAAATACGTGCGGGGTTCCCTCCTCCGAGCGGATAGGGGGTTACTCCCTGGGGAAGCGGTTTGCCCAAGTCATCCATCAAGTGGAGGATGCCGGACTCCGATGTCAGTTTCATGCCGAAATTCGATAGTTCCATGACCGGAATAGTACCAAGAAGCGGCTCTTGCCACAACGGGGTGGTTCATTCTGACACACGGCAAGGCATCCAAACGGCCGGAATGAGCCATCTTGGCCTTCCCTTTGATGCCCAATCGGGCCGATTGGTCCTGTTTACCCCAAACAGGGATGCTCACGGCATATGTGATGATTCATTATATCTGTATATATTACAAATACTTATATAATTTCATAAAAGTTGGCACGGTAGTTGCTTTATAGAATATGTGGTTCGAAAGAGCCACAGAAAACAGTATATCAAACGCATGGAGGCGCTCTTATGAAATACAATCTTATGAATCGCAATCAGAACTACCCGGTCAATGGTGATTTCGAATCACTGTTCAATGACATGCTGAACTGGAACTTCGGTGGTTCCAACATGCCGGCTGTGGATGTCGAGGAAAACGACAAAGACTATGTGATAACCGCTGAGCTTCCCGGTTACAAGGAAGATGAGGTTCAGGTCAATGTCGAGAAACATGTGTTGCATCTTTCTTCCCAGAAGGTTGAGAAACACGATGAGAAGGATGGCAAGAAGTACTTGATCAAGGAACGCGGTTTCCAGAGCTTTGAACGCTCGTTCAGTCTTCCTGAAGATGTTGACGAATCCAACATCCAAGGCGCGTTCAAGGACGGCATCCTGACCATCTCGATACCCAAGAAGGCGATGGCCCAACCGAAGAAGATCCAGATCAAGATCGGAAACAAATAACCAACGGAGACGTTGTCTTGTACAGGAGGGACCTCGAAAGAGGCCCCTCTCTTTTGTTCCGTCAGCCGGTTTCTTCGCCGGCTGACCTGCCGAGCCCCAGCCATCTCGCAGAGCGCTTGCCCCGGATCTCTCCGGCCTCCTGATTCATTTCTTCAAAACGGCATTGCCCTTTGCATCAGCACAAAGGGTTATCGTTCAGAGCACCAAGGAAGAGATGCGGGAAACGTTTCGGTTCCCCCGCTTCCCTTGCTTTTACCCTTTGACCGCACCCGCGACAAGCCCTTTGACCATATACTTCTGGAAGAAAAAGAACACCAAGACCATCGGGATGGTACCCACCACCGAAATGCTGTTGATCAAGGACCAGTCATAGGACAATTCGCCCAGATACCGCAACGCGATGCCGATGGACAGGGTGCGGAGGCTGTCCGATTGAATGAGGGTCGCCGCATGGAGATAATCATCCCAGGTCATCAAAAAGGCATAGATGCCGACCGCAAGAATGCCGGGTGTGACCAAGGGCGTCACGATTCTGAACAGGATGGTGTTCCGTCCGGCTCCGTCCACATATGCCGCTTCTTCTATCTCTTTGGGAATGTTGGCGAAGAAACTGGACATCAGGATCGAACAGAACGGTATCTGCGCCGCAACAATGGCAAGCACCAGACCAAACCGGGTGTTGATGATCCCCATCTTTCCCATCAGGGAATACAAGCTGATCATCCGGCTGATGATCGGGAACATCTGCGTGGAGAGCAGCAAGGCAGTCATCAACTTGTTCCATTTGGTATGGAACCGGGCGATGGAGTATCCGGTGAAAATGGCCACAACGCAACTGATCAGCGCGCTCCAGGCCGAAACGATGAAATTGTTGCCGTAATAGATGAAAAACTGGTTATTCTGTTTGAACAGGGAAACAAACGCCGTGCCCACCCACGTATTGGGGATGAAGGTCGGCGGATACAGGTACGCTTCCATGTTGGTTTTGAAGGCCGTGACCAACATCCAGTAGATCGGGAACAGCAGGAACAACAGGATCAAAACCAACAGCGCATGCTTCAGGATAGTGAACGGAACGCTTTGTTTTATGGTGGACATAGTCTCCTCCTCACGTCATGTCGTAGGTCTTGAAGGCCTTGTTGTACAGATACACCGTCACAATCATCAAAAGCATCCAGATGGTGGTGACCGCCGCTCCCGAACCGAGATTCATGCTGACGAATGCTTCGCGGTAAGAAAGGACGGCCAGGTTCGTCGTCGCCCCGTCAGGGCCGCCGCCGGTCATGGTCCAGAACAGAGGGAACTGTTTGAAGTTCTCGATGATGGACATGGAAATGGCGACTTTGATGACCGAACCCATGTACGGCATGACAATGGAGAAGAAACGTCTCGCTTTCCCCGCCCCATCGATGGTGGCGGCTTCGAGGATGTCATCAGGGACATTCTGCAAACCCGCCAGCAACAGAAGGGTCATCAACGGTATCTGTTTCCACAAAGCGGCTACAGAGACACCGATAAGCGCCGTGTCAGGATTGTTCAGCACGGCGACATCCGTCGCCTTGCCGAAGGAAAACACCGACGCAAGGTACTTCACCAAGCCGTACTGCGGCTGGAACAGCCACATCCAGATCAGTGCGGAAATGACGGTGGGCACCACCCACGGCATCATCATGATGCTGCGGAAGAATCGTGCCCCTTTGACATTGGAGTTGAGAATCAAGGCCAATATCATGCCGAGCACGAATTGGAACAATATGACAAACACCACAAAGAAAAAGGTGTTTCTGATGGCATTGGGCAAAGCGTTGGACTGAACCAACGCGCGATAATTGGCGAATTGGTTCCACACTCCAGGTTTCCCGCTGATGATGTTTTTCACTCCATATTGCAGAAAGCTTTTCACCACGGAATCCACGATGGGAATCAGGATGAAAACGGTTGATATGATGAGCGCAGGCAATGTCAGGCCCATCGAATACCAGTTGTCCAGCGTGTGTTTGTCCAAGGGCTTGCCCATATCCATCCCCCTTATTTCACTTTCGTCGCCACGTTCTTCTTGAAAGTCGCGATAGCGTCATCAACATTGGTATGGCTCACCGTCACGGCCTGCGCCAAGGTGCAAAGCTCCAGGTTCAAGTCGTTGAGGGCCGGAATGAAAGTCTGCATCTTCACGTTTCCCGCCGAAGCGGCGGCACCCTTGAGGACGCCATTATTCGCTACGCCTTCCATGCTTGCCATCGACTTCTTCGCCGGATAGGCGGGAGTGAGGTTGGCGAGGTAATCATTGAGCTGTTTCTCGTTGATCACATACTGGACGAACTTTGAAGTAGCGTTGGCACGGGCTTTCCCGTTGTTGACCAGGATGAAGCAGTGGGCCTGCAGAAGGCTCTGTCCGCTTCCCTTCCCCCCTTTCAGAGGAGAGGCGGAGGCGGTGAAGTTCTTCGCTTCCGCATTGATCGACTTGACGCCGTTGAAACCCCAGCTCTGGTCGTAGTACATGGCGAGCTGTCCAAGGGCGAACAGGTTGCGCAAATCCTTCAGCTTGGCGTTCTGGGGGTTGTATCCCTTCTGGTCAAGCGTCTGAAGCATGGAGAAAGCCTGTTTGAAGCCTTCGTTGTCCACCGAGACCTTCCCGTTCGCATCCAACACCTGGCCTCCAAAATTGAACACCATGGCGGTGAGGGAAGAACCGGAAACGGGGACACTGGCCGTAGTCTGCCCGAACGCATAGACCTTGTTGTCGTTCTTGTCTTTCAGCTGGGACAGTTTCTCAGCCATGGCAAGCATCTCGTCATAGGTCTTCGGCGGTTGATTGGGATCGAGGCCGGCCTGTTTGAACAGGTCCTTGTTGTAGTAGAGCACATACGGAGAGATGTACAGCGGGATGCCATAAGCTTTTCCCTTGATCTTGAAGGAATCGATCACATCAGGATAGAAATCCTTGATGAATTCAGCCGGCAGGATCTCATCGATCGGAGCGGCGAGACCGGCATCCTCAAAGCCCGGGACCCAGCCGATTTCACCGAAAACCACATCCACTTTGTCTCCGCCGCCGGCCATGTTGATGACCTGGTTCATGATCTCGCCATACGGAGCGGTGACCCATTCGATCTTCACATCGGGGTTCGCGGCTTCGAAACCGGTCTTGATCCCTTTCCAGAATTGTTCATAGCCGCTTTCCAGCAACGCATAGTTGGCGACTTTGATGGTTACCGGTCCGCTTTGCGCCGGAGCCGCCGCTTCCTTGGACCCTGCGCCGAATGCGCAGCCGAGCGCCACAAGCGCCACCAGAAGCACAGTCAGAAATCTCTTGTTCATATTTTCTCCTTTCAAACGCTCTCGCGTTCAATCAACTCCGTATCCAACTGGATGCGAATCGGCTCCGTCAGAGCATCACCTTCGCTTCGCAGCTGTTCCAAGATTCCCATCGCATTGTCTCCGATCAGATCCTGCCGGATCCGGAGCGACGACAGCCGCGGGGAAACATACTTGCACAATCGGGAATCGTTGCACCCGATGACCGACACCTCAGACGGGACGGAGACGCGCATTTCCTTCAATCGCTGAAGCGCGACACAGGCGATCGCATCCGTCCTGCAGAACGCGGCATCAAAAGGGGTCTTCCGATAGGTTTCCTCCACCAAGCGGGCAAGTTCGTCATCATTGGACGCGCCTTGGATGAGCAACGGTTTAAGAGTGGAACCTTCCAGACCTTTAAGATAGCCTTGATAGCGGAAATCTTTCGGGTTTATGCCACTATGGTCGCTTGAGAGGCTATCGATATACACGATCCGTTTGCGCCCTCTCTCCTGAAGTTTGCGTACCGCCATGGCACTCCCCTCAAACAAACCGGAGTTGATGATCCCGTACACCCCGGTCAAACCTTCAAACATCCGCATCTCCAGAAGCACCAAAGGAATGCCACTGTCAATGATCTTCTGTATATCCGGCTCTTTCATGGAACGGGAACCGATGATGATGCCGTCGAACGAACGGCTGAGCACCGTCGTCAGGAAGAGGTCGTCCTCACGATCGGAACAGAGCGATATGAACAAACGCTTGTCCTTCGCGATTTCCTCCATCCTGCTGATGATCTGTCCGAAATGTTCGGAAAGAAGGTCATCAGCGATCAGAAGGATGTTGTTGGAACCTTTGCCTTTCAAGGCACGCGCCATCGGACTTGGCTGGTAGCCAAGCTTCGCGATCGCCCTCTGGACCGCGATGCGTTTGCCCTTGTCGACATACCGGTTGCCGTTGACCACGTAACTGACAATGGTCTCCGTCACGCCGGCTTCCCTTGCGACATCCTTCCGCGTCACCATCCTCATGTCTGCCCCGCCGGTTTTTTCGCTTTGACCTTTTTCCGTACGTTTTCGGTGATCTCCAGCCCGGTATCATAATCAAGCTGGACCAACTCACCTTTCGCACTTGGCCGCTGCCTTGTATATCCATCGACATCCCATTCAGGAGTGAAGGAATTCCAAGGCCGGCATTTCCATTGGTATCCGCGATATGGATCGCGGGTATCATTCATCATCTTCAGGATCGCCTGATGCATTTTGTCCCGCGTTTCCCGTTGTGCAGGATCATTGATGACGTTTTTCAGTTCATAGGGGTCATTTTTGGTGTCGTACAGCTCATCCACGGGATCCAGCAGATGGATGGCGAGTTTGTGATCGTCTGACACCGCCGCCCGCATAAACTGCAACCCGCCGAATCCGTCATGGTCGATCTCATAGCGGTGGAATTCCACGAACACCATGTCATGAAGCCGTTTCGTCGTGTCAGAAAGCGTGGGAAGCATGCTCACTCCAGGCCTCTCAGGACTCTTGTCCAACCCATAATAATCCAGGAATGTCGGCACGAGATCGATATGGCTGGTCACCGATGGATAGGCGACGCCTTTCAAGGACGGCGCGTATGAACCGCCTTTGATGATCAACGGGATATGGGCGATGGCCTCGTACACACTGGGACCTTTCGCCGTCAGGCCATGGGAAAGAAGCGCTTCACCATGATCGCTGGTGAAGACTACCATGGCGTCAGGGGCATGCTTCTTGACCGCTTCCAGCACTCTTCCGATCTCCCAATCGACAAACGAGTTGCATCCCAGGAACAACTGAGGACGGATATGCAGGTTCTTCCTGTCAGCTTTCCTGTTCGCCCCTGCCCAAAGCCGTTCAAGAAGCGGCTTACCCTCAAGGGTATCATCATAATCCGGCGTCAACGGAACCTCATAGTCCTTGTACAGGGAAGCGAACGGTTCGGGACAGATGAACGGCTGGTGCGGTTCGTCGTAACTGACGGCCAGGAAGAAATCCTCATCAGCGGCTTTTTCCAAAAACGAAAGAGCCCGGTCACTGACTTGATGGGCATACGTCGATTCCGCTTTCACCCCAGAAAGGGAAGTCGCTTCCTTGCGTGAACGCAGCCGTTCTTCGGAAGTCATTCCATCGAGGTAGCGGCGCATATCAAACCAATAGTCGGGATCATAGCCGGCGGGGCACACACCATTGCCGAAATAATCACCGCCGTCCAGATGCCATTTCCCTACATATGCGGAGTGGATGCCCATCGGAGTCAGGTACTCCCCTATGGTCTTCACCCCCTGAAGCAAGGGAACCGTATTGGTGATGCCACCGTTGGAATGCGGATACAGCCCCGTGAACATGGCGGAACGGGCAGGTTCGCAAACGGGCTGGCAAGTATAGGTTTTCTCATACCGGACGCCTTCGGAAGCAAGCGAATCGATATTCGGCGTCTTCATGGCTGGGAATCCATAACAACCCACCATATCGAACCGTGTGGTGTCTGTCATGATCATGACTATCTGATGTTTTGAAGGCATATACACTCCTGTTTACATACACTCGTGTGTATACCGTACACCCAGTTTTCCCAGTTGTCAATCTTTTTGTATCTGGTCAGAGGTAGCAGGTGAATTGTAAAGAGAAATGACCACTTCATTTCGATGATGACTCCGGCATCAGGCGACCTCCAGGATTTTGATGTTCGTGTTTTCCTGGCCAAACTCCCTTTTGAAAGCTTGTAATGGGATCAGGCCTCCAAGAATCCTTCGCGGGTAAGCGCTCATCCAGTCCTGGATCCCCCCGACCCTCTTTCTGGCTATCTGGCTGAAGTCCGTGCCCTTCGGAAGGAACCTTCTGATTGTTCCGTTGTGGTTCTCGCTGGAACCCCTTTCCGAAGAGCAGTATGGATGGGCGAAGCAGAGCATGGTCCTCTGCCCCTCCGTGATGCGGGAGCGCTCCATGCCGAGGACGTCGGAGAACTCAGAGCCGTTGTCGAAAGTGATGGATTTGAAGACCTTCCCGAAAAGCTCGCTTCCTGTGACTGATCCTGCCCTTCCTCGGGAGGTCGGCTATCGTGACGCCGGGGACGGTATGGCTCCTTTCCTTCAGGTATCCATTGCTGCCGCAGTAATAGTATTGCAGCCTCAGCCTCTCGCATCAGAGCACGTGGCCTCTTTGGGACTTCCTTTTCTTTACTTTTCAAGCTCCGATAAAGTGGACATCGTATTTTATTGCTCACCCTGGTCAGTGGAAGGCGCAAAAAAAGGCCCGCCCCATCGGGCAGGCCCCTGTTCGCCGGACGCCCCGGCTCAGTTGTTCACGCTGTACGTGATGGCGATTTCGCTCGTGTAGTCGGCGGCGGGCAGATCCTTGTCACCCGTCCAGGAGAAGCTGAAGTGCGCGATGTCCGTGGCGGCCCGCTTGCCGGCGGCGACCGTGGCGGTGAAGGCGTTGCCGTCAGCGCCGGACGCTACCAGGGCGGGGATGACGCCGGTGACGTATTTCTTGTCGTTGACGCTGCCCGTGAAGTAGTTCGGCCTGACGCTCACGGTCAGCACCTTGTCGGTGTTCATGTTGCCGGTCACCTTGACGATGAAGTCGTTGGTCTCCCCGTCCTTCGTGAGGTCCCACCTCGAATCCCCGTCCGCTATGTCGTACAGAGACGTCCCGACCGACTCGGCCTTCCCGTCGCTGACCACGTAATACAGGGACGGGGTGTAGGCGGTCTCGTCCACCTTGCCGTTGAGCCTGACGGCGGCGCTGCTGCCTGCCGCCGCGAAGACTCCCGCGAGGGAGACGATGGCGATAACTGCGATGGCGATGATCTTTTTCATTTCTGTTTTCCTTTCGGCGGGTGCAACCGCCGGCGCGAGATTTCTTTCGTGCTCTTCCCAAGCACGCTTATAACATACGTTATTTTGTTACTTATGTCAATGAGTTTCACGTATTTTCCCGCATATTTTCAACAAAATCTTATATATGCATATATTGCAACAAGATAACATGTGACATCATATTTTATGCATGCAGAAACACCCTCGCAAACTTGTGTCAACCTGTGCGGGACACCCTCCGGACACATCATCTAAACTTGTACACATGCCCAATGTTACGAAAACAGGGCACCCGATGGCGAACGACCAGTTTTGAATCCTTGGACATACAGAAAGACCCACCGTTTTGGTGGGTCTTTCCGTCAGGCATGAAACTGTCCAGGGCCGTTGCCAACGCCGCCTCAGACGACACCTTTCTTCAACAGGATATTGGCATACAATGCTTTCTCTCCCGTAGCAATGATGGCATAAGCCTTCTTCGCGCGCTCATAGAAGGCGAACCTGTCGATGGTTTCGTATCCTTTGTAGTGCGGATCCCCTGCCTTGCAGATGGCATCGAAGCGCTCCCAGATCGGCGTCTTGACGTCTTCGCCTTTGGTGACGGACATCAGGATGACGTTCTGCTGGGCATGATCCAGCGGGAAGAGCGTAAGGATCGCCTCCAGAATGGGCGGCACATCATGGCCATCCAGCCGGATGACCCGGCTGTTCATCGAATCGCAGGGGAAATTGCCATCGGCGATGATGATCTCATCGCCGTGACCCATTTCATCAAGCACCTTGAGCAGCGCGGGACTGATGACCGAAGGAATCTTTTTCAGCATACCCACCCCTACCGATACATCGGTCCGAAGGCCTTGCAGGCACGATAGTCCTGCCCTTCCTTGTCCATCCCGAACGCATTCCAGCAACTGGGCCGGAACACCGCCTCGTCAGGAACGTTATGCATGCACACAGGGATGCGCAACATGGAAGCAAGCGTGATGAGGTCCGCGCCGATATGCCCGTACGAGATGGCGCCGTGGTTGGCTCCCCAGTTGTTCATCACATCGTACGCATTGGTGAACGGTTCCTTGCCTGTCACCCTCGGGGCGAACCATGTGCACGGCCACGTGTAGTCGGTCCGTTTCCAAATTGCGTCCGCAATAGCTTCGGGAAGCGCGACAGTCCAGCCTTCCACCAGTTGCAGGACCGGTCCGAGGCCTTTGACGATGTTGATGCGGGCCATCGTCGCCGGCATCTCGCTTCGCGTCATGAACCGGGATGAGAACCCGCCGCCGCGGAAATACCCGAGGTCGGACGTGTTCCACGTCGTCGCCTTCAGGCATGCCTCACGGTCCTTGTCCGTCGCATCCCAGAACGGTTTGATCACGGCCTTCCCGTCCTTGTCCTTCATCTCTCCGCTCGCCTCAAGGCAACAGGCGCCGCTGTTGATCAGATGGATGAAGCCTTTCGCATCCCCCGCATGTCCCGTCAACTCATACTTGTACTGCTTCCGGATGCTCTCATCCGTCCAGCAGGTCCGCACGTCGGCGAACATCTGGGCCCGGCCGGTCAACAGCTTGAGCAGCAACATCGTCGCGCCGTTGAGCGTGTCGTTCTCCGTGGCGAGCACATACGGTTCCCTTCCGCCGTCCCAATCGAAGCCCGTATTGAGGATCGCTTCCGGGAAGTCGGTGTCGGGAAGCATGTCGGTCCACTGGCGCTGTCCCTGGAAGCCCGCGGCGATGGCGTTGTGCCCGAGGGATTCTTCGCTCCAGCCCATGTCCTTCAGGACAGTGTTTCCGTTCATCAGATCCTTGATGATGAGCGCGCATTTGATGGTGAAGTCCCAATCCTTCTCCAGTTCGGCTTCGCTTTTCTTCGCCCCATCGGGATTCTTGTCGAAACCAGTCGGGCAGTATCGCTTCACCCAGGCCTTCGCCTTGGTGAATTCGGCTTTGTCGTAGATGCCTTTCTCGATGCGGCGGTACACCTCGACCTCGTCCACGGATTCGACACGCATGCCGAGGTATTCCTCAAAGAAGTCCGGGTCGATGGCGGAACCGGAGATGCCCATGCACTGGGCGCCGATCTGCAGGTAGCTTTTGCCCCGCATCGTCGCGGCGGCCACTGCGGCTTTTCCGAAGCGGACAATCTTGGCTTTCACATCCTCAGGAATCGTCTTGTCCTGGAAATCCTGCACATAATCGCCATAAATGCCGAAGGCGGGCAATCCCTTGCGGGCATAGTCGGCCAAAACGCAGGCAAGGTAGACGGCGCCCGGACGTTCGGTGGCGTTCAACCCCCACACGCCCTTGATGGTCATCGGATCCATATCCATCGTCTCCGAGCCATAGCACCAGCAGGGAGAGACGGACAAGGTGATGTCCACCCCCAGTTTCTTGAATTTTTCGGCGCATGCGGCGCTCTCCGCCACACGCCCGATCGTCGTGTCGGCGATGACCACCTGCACCGGTTCCCCGTCGCTGCAACGCACTTCTTTCTCCAGAAGTTCCTTCGCCTGACGCGCCATGCGCATCGTCAGATCCTCGAGGGACGCACGTACGTTCAACGATCCTTCCCGTGCGTCAATGATCGGCCTGATGCCGATGACCGGATATGCACCGATCAGCCTTGATTTCGTCATTTTCATTCCTCCTTACGGCTGCTTTTCCTGGATAGGGCGGCAAACCGTTCGACATTCTGTTCCGAATACGCGATGTGTTCCTCCATCGCCTTCACCGAAGCCTCCACATCATGCGCGCAGATCGCGTCTGCGATTTTCTTATGCCGTGCGATGGCGTCATCAACGCCTCCGGAAACCAACACACCCTTTCCCATATAGTCGGCGAGCATCGCGATGAGCACCTCATTGAACATCTCCAGAAGCGCATTACCCGACGCATGGGCGATGATGATATGGAACCTGCTGTCCAAAGAAACCCTCTGTTTCAGCGACAATGTCTTGTCGCTGAAGTTGGTTATGTTCTCCCTGAGCTCTTCCAAGTCTTTGTCCGTCGCATTCACCGCCGCCAGCTTCGCGGCATTCACCTCAATGATGCCACGCATTTGGGTGAGATCCTTGTCGGAAATGCTGTTCATCTGCATGATCCGGCCGATGGCGGAAGAGACCGTGCTGGTCTGCGGGGTGGTGACAAACGCGCCGAGCCCGTTTTTCAATTCCACCAAGCCACGTTCCTGCAGCAGCTTCAGCGCCTCCCTGATGACCGGCCTGCTCACCGAATACCGTTTGGCGAGTTGCTGCTCGCTGGGAAGTTTGTCGCTCACCGTCGAACTGAGGATCATCTCTTCCAAGTGGTCCGCAACCTGTTGGCTGAGATTGACCCGGGAAAGGGAAAAAGAGGAACCATCCATGTCTGTCGTTAACTCTGTATTCATAATACCTCAAAGGTAGGCGCTTTGTGCCTCAGTTGCAAGTCAGCCCAAGCTTCCTTCTCATCGCCGTCTCCAACCGAATGAGGCTTTCGATCTCGTGTCTGGCGTTTTCGTTCAAGCACGAAATGTCGCGGCTGCGCGTCGCCAGGCTCATCGGAAGGCCAGTAAGCTGGTAATGGAATTTCGCGTTGACGGGATACGCCCTGGGTTCGGTAACCCCCGCCATCGTCAAAAAGTCGCTCACTTCCCTAGCCAGTTCCGGTTGCTGCCGGTAATGGTCGTACATCCATTTGTAGATGTCGATGTGGAAGTTGGCCATGACGCCGTTGTACCCGTCATACCCGTACAGCCACGAATCGAGCAACGTGGAGGTGTTTGCGTTGAACAGGGAGATGCCGGTGCCTTTCACCACGCCCGCACGCCGTTTCTCCGTCTCCAAGGAACAACATACATCCTTGAGGAACACCAGCTTCCCGCTCCTGGCGCAAGAACCGAGGAAATCATCGGAGAGCAACCGGAGATAGGGATACGGGCATTCATACAACCCGAAGGTCACCTCAGGCAACTGGCGGAAGATGTCATCCGCATTTTTGCGGAACACATCCTCGCCTTCGTCCTTTTTCGCCATGCGGTTGGAAACCAGCACGACGGCGTCGACACCGGTTTTGGCCATGGCCCCAAGTTCGTCGATCTGCCGCTTGTGGTCATCCGCGGTATGGCCGGATGCGATCACCTTGATGCGTCCGTGGTTGGCGTCGACGACAGCTTTGGCGATATCCAACTTCTCCTGCGGCGTCAAATAGAACATCTCACTTGACTGGCAGACGGCGAAGATGCCGTCGGCCCCATGCGCTATATACCACTCGACCAAAGCATTCACGGCCTTGAAATCCACCTTGTTGTCTTCAGTGAACGGTGTGATCATCGTAGGCCAGCAACCATGATAGTCTTTCATGAGCAACTCCTTTGCAACAAAACTACATCCCCGTACAAACCGTAGGGGAACACATCATATCCGGCATCGAACTCCGAGTCGGAAGGCATGAAACACCCAGAATTGCAGAACGGACGTCTGCCACCCTTCAGATGGAACGGCCCCAACATGTTCCGGGGGCTCGAATACAGCGTGATGGCTATCTCATTCTCTCCACGCCTGCAAGCTTCGGTGACCTCGAAGCGTCCCGCCGCTTTCCAAGGAATGAAAAAGCTTTTCCCGTTGACCGAACAGCGCAGGCAGGCGCCTTTGAACAAGCCGACATCCAGCCACAACGATGAAGGCGTCATCCCCAGCACGAACGTCTTCGTATAGGTCAGGCACCCAGGATAATGGAGAAGCCCCTGTCCCGTCCAATCCCCAAGATGATATGTCTCGGCAGGACTGATGATCTCTCTTTCAGGAGAGACTCCAAAATCCCCGACAAGATACACCGCTTCCAATTCCGTCGTTTCCCTGTAGGGGAGGGAAAGCACCAATTCATGGCAACCAGGGCCAACCTTTCCCAAACTCACCGTCTGAAACGCCCGATTCAGGTAAAAACCGGTTGTCTTTGCGGCGATGGGAAGTCCGTCCAACCGATACGAAAACAGTGCAGCGCCTTCCACGGCAAGCGAAATCGGTTTCCGGCTCGGTTCCGACACCACGAAGCGGAAGCTAAGGGAAAGGGGCGTCCCGTCTTTGGGATTGGTCTTGTCTATCCACTGGTATCGCTGCACCACCTCATCGCTGTCGATGGCACGCATGCCGAGCTCTTCCCTCACTTGCTTCTGCGCTTTCCACACTTCCATCACCGCCGAAGGCTTTTTCCCCGGAAGGATCCAGGAGCACATATCCAACGTAAGGACATTATCCCTGTCCCTCCTGCCGTTCCACTGGCCGCCAAGCTTTTCCACAAGAGACCAAACGGCAGGAACCCACGCTTCGGTCATCGGAGCGGTCTCGCGGTTGATGAGGTAGACAAACGACGAGCAGGGATCCGCCTGAACGCGCCATGACATCTTCCCCTCACCGACCTGCCTCACGGCCATATCCCGCTTTTCCCCGGTCAAAGGATCGAGCAAAGTGAGGCTTCCCACACAGGATGTCGTGACATCGACCACATGGGCATGTTCCCGGTCATTGTTGACCAGAAAGAGATACCATTGCTGTCCGTCCATGCGCAACTGGTACAATATGGCGGGGCATTCCGTACCCTGTTCGGTGACTGACACGTCACGAGCAGGCAACAGCGAAACGATCGCGTCCTGATTCTCCGCCACATCCAGATTCCCGAAGAACCGGAAAGCTTCGGGGGCCTGCCTTCCCTCAACCATAGTCGGCAACGGTTTGGTGACGATGAGTTTTCCCTTCTGTCCGGCAAAGCTCATCAGCAAGCTCACTGTCGTTCCGTATAAGGAATCTATTTCCGGCACAATCACTACATCATACGATGCATTTTTCAGGACAAGCCTGCCATCATTGACGGAACCATACCGGGCGAGCAAAGTCTCATCGAGAAGATCGACATCATAGTGTTGCCGCGACAAGGTCCTGAGCAAATCATTGAAGCGATACCCATAGGCATCCAGCCCAGGGATGTCCCGTTCATTGTTGCGTACCGGATTGCCATGGGGGTCGCATCCCAAACGACACCATACGGTGCTCATCGGATGGACCACCGCTATGTGCCTGACGGCCTGCCCCCGGGAAAGGATGACGGAAAGCCGGGCGAAATAATCTTCCACCGTACGGTATTCCGGCCACCATGCGTCAAGGTCATTGAAACAAGGAGGATAATCGCGTTTGCGGGAACCACGGACGGAAGAGAGCATCAGATGCTGGCATCGGTGGTCCACCCCCAGAACATACAGCCAATCGCCGATCCATTTCTGCCCTTCGAATGAGAATTCCCAGCCGGTCGCGGCGTACGTCTCCACCAACACCCCCTGCTTCCCGAACTGGTGTGCCACCGAAGCACATTGCTTGACGGTAAGGTATTCGTCCGTTTGCTCGGTGAGGAGGTCAATGGCCGGCATGGTCTCATGGGTGTAGTGCGGCATGATGGAACCATTCACCCGGGCGCACAGCCCCATCTTCTCTTCCTGAAGGAAATGACCCGTGGAGATGATGCCATGCTGTTGGCACCAAGCGCCGATTTTCGCGGAATAGCATTCCTCAAAGCGAAGCGCTACCATCCGCCAATAATCATGGCGCACCTGGCTGCTCAGCCGCCCTTGGAAATACAGGAACGGGATGACATCCAAAAGATCATATCCGAGTTTGTCTTCGCACCAAGAAGCGAAACCCGTCGTCCAAGGTATCCATCCCCGATGGGGATTGAAGGACGCATGACGATCACACAGGGATGGTTCATCGGTGAACGTGCCTCGTATCAGGGAAGGGAAAGAAGCGCCGAACAAAGCCGCATAGTGTTCATGAGTCAGGCGTATGAACGCTTCTTCAGAATGCGGATCGAGGTTGTCCGGCGGAGGGTTGCCGTTGAACCAAGGGCTGGACGCGCTGCCCTCAAGCCGTGCGATCAGCAGCTTTTCCCCCGTATGGACATCGTTTTCCGAAAAATGCCGGAGGCTTGTCAAAACCTCGCCGGAGAGCGTGGCGGCCCAGACCGCGAGCACCTGTCCGTTGATGGCGGTTCCTTGGTCAGCGACCTCCAAAGTCAACCCTTTCAGCGAACCGACTTCCTGCTGTACGGCGCCGCCACAGAAGCCGCTTGGCCAACGGTCCTCATCATACATCCAGGCATACATGCCCAGCTTCCGCGCTTTCTCCGCACACGCCTTCACGCAGGCATCCCATTCGCCGCCCAGATAGCGGCTTTCCAAACCATCACGTGCATGCATGAAAAAGCCGCCGAAGCCGGCTTCCTTCATGAGGTCGATTTGACGGAGCAGTTCCTCTTTGTCCAAGCGGTCGTTCCAAGCCCAAAAGGGAATGCTGCGGACATCGCTGGGAGGATTGCCGAACTGCTCGTCAAAACCCGACATGTTTCATCACTCCTTTTACACGCCCGCCGCCATAGCCATATGGTTGGGCAACGCCATGATGATGCCGGGAACGTACGTCATCAGGAACAACTCGAAAATCATGATGAGCACCATCGGCAGTATCTCCCTGATGACGCTGCTGATCTTTGCCTTTGAGATGCCGGTGACAATAAACAACAGCATTCCGAACGGCGGAGTGGACAAGCCGATCATCATGTTGAAACAGATGATGACGCCGAACTGCACCAGGTCGATGCCGAATTCCCGAACCAACGGCAATACCATCGGGACGAAGACCAATTGGATGGTGCTGACATCCAAAACACAACCGAGCAACAGGAAGACCACATTGACAATGAACAGGAACACATACTTGTTGGTGGTGATGCCCATGACGATCTTGGCGATCATGATGGGGACCTGCTCAAGGGCGATGATGTAGGAAAACAACATGGAAGTCCCGCACAGCAAGGCGAGCGTCGCCGTGTTCGCAGCCGATTTCTTGATGATGACCAGCATCTTCTTCCATCCCAACGTATGATAGACAAACGCCGCGATGATGATGCAGTAGGCTGAAGCCAACGCTCCCGCTTCCGTCGGAGTGCAGACGCCGGAGTAAATGCCGCCCAACAGGATCAGGACGGTGAGCAGTGCGGGAAGCGCGACCACCGTCGCCTTGCCGAACTGACGAAGCGTCATCACGACACCGGCGGGATAGTTCCGTTTATAGGAAACGATGGCCACATAAATCATCAGGAATACGGCAAGCAACACGCCGGGGACAACACCGCCCATGAACAGTTTCCCTACGGATGCGCCTGAGAGCATGGCATAGATGATCATCGGTATGCTCGGAGGGAACACAGGTCCGATGGTCGCGGAAGCCGCCGTGATGGCCGCGCTGAATTCCGGATCATACCCTTCCTTCTTCATCTGGGCGATCTCCATGACGCCGATACCTGACGCATCAGCGATGGCGGAACCGGTCATACCGGAAAAAATCAGGGAAATCAAGACATTGACCTGGGCCGTGCCTCCTTTCAGACGCCCGAGCAGGCCGTTGCAGAACGAGAAGATCTTGTCAGTCACTTCACTTTCATTGAGCACGTTCGCCATAAAGATGAACAAGGGCGCCGCAAGCATGGTGTAGTTGGCGTACATGTTTCCCGTCATGACGGAAAACACTTGTCCGAGCCGGTCAGGGGATGCCATCAGCAGGTACGAGACGGAAGCGGCCAACATGGACAGGGAGATGGGCATGCGCAGGATGAAACATGCCGCGAGAATGACAAACAACATAATCACCGGGAAACTCATACGGTCGCCTCCTTCGCACTCTTTTTGGACTTCTCGTCCGCGCAATCAACCAGGTATACGGCATGCGCATGGGAAATGTTGACGCAACTGCGGACAATGATGTCCACGAACATGAAGATGCAGGGTGCGAACACCACTTTATAGGGCATCTTCAACACTCCCGTGATCATGGTCGACTTCACCAGTGACTTGCAGCAAGGAATGAAACAGACCACCAGCAGAAACACCAAAAAGATGTTGTAGATCATGCGGAACAGGTATTTGGTTTTTGCGCTGACGATATCATACACCAGGCCGAACACCACGTGTTCCTCGTTCTTCATACCCAGTCCAACGCCGAAAAACATCGTCCACATGTATGCCAGAACGGACACCTCATAACTCCACGTGACCGGTTTCCGCAGAAAATACCGGGAGATGATGGTCACCATGAAGGTAAAGAAGATGATGATGAACGTGATGTTGATGATCACCCCCAAAACCGTATCGATACCTTTTCCTATCTTTTTGATGGTCTCTTTCATACCTTTTCCTCCAAACCACAAAAGGATGCGGGGTTTTCCCCGCATCCTTCTTCTTCATTCCTTATTTCGCATTGGCCTGTATCTGTTTGTACAAGTCCATGTTCCATGTGGATGTCTGTTCCGGATGGTTTGTGTAATACGCGGTGACGTTCTTCTTGAAATCAGCGAGATCAGGATGAGTGACCGTCAAGCCGTTGCTCTCCAAAATCTTGATGTCCTTGGCCTCTTCGGCGTTTCGTGCGTCATCATTGACCTTGCGCGCATATTCCATTGCGCCGGCGACCGCTTTCTTCTGGGCATCGGACATCTTGTTCCAGGTATCCTTGTTGATGCACGGCAGGATGCTGTCGATGACGTGGTTCGTGATGGCCACATATTTGGTGACTTCGTAGAACTTCGCGCTGACGTCGGTCGGAAGCGGGTTGTCCTGTCCGTCGATGGCTCCGGTCTGCAATGCGGTGTACAACTCGGAGAAGGAAAGCGGAGTCGGGTTGGCGCCGAGGGCTTCACCGAGGTGCAGCCATGTGGCGGAGTTCGGCATGCGGAGCAACAAGCCCTTCATGTCAGCATAAGAATCGATTTTCTTCGCCCTGGTGTTGACGACACGTGCGCCAAGATAGAAGCAGGAAAGCGGCACAATGTTGAGCTTCGCTTCAATCGCGGGGAACACTTTGGTCTTGCCGATGTCACCGTTCAGGGTTTCGGTCATGTGTTTGTAGGTGCTCCAGAAATATCCGGATGCGAACATCGAACACCATTCCAATCCTTTTTGGGTGGCCAAGGTCGGGAAAGAGATGTAGGCGAGATCGGCATCCCCTTTCTGAATGGCGTCGAACTCGTTCTCCGAAGAGAACAGCGTGCCATCCGAATAGACCTTGCAGGTCACGGAACCGTTGGACAGTTCCTTCACTTTGTCGGCAAACGCGCTCATGGCCACGGTGTGGGAGTCGCCGGTGACGGACACCGAGGTGAATTTCAATGAGATCGGTTTGTCAGCAGTGGACGTTTTTGCTTCGGTTCCACCCTGCGCGAAAGCCATTGGCAACACCAGTGCCAAGACCAGTACCACAAGAATACTCTTTTTCATACAGTTCACTCCTTTTTAGTAAGGTCATTACCTATTAACCTGTCTTACAGGTGATATGTTTGCATGGTTTTTCCAACCTGTCAATTTTTTTCCATCACTATCCAGAAGTGGACAAAAAAACGCCACAATGCATAAGAAATCTTCACATCACATGGATTCCATGATCATCTTTTCGTAAAAAACGCATACCGTCATCTTCACAAGTAAGAAAGATGTAGTTAGAATAATTCTGCTTCAGGTGAAGCGATAAAGAATGAATTCATACATAATGCATCAACAATGATACATTTAGGACATAATCTGTGAAGAAACATATTCCGAACATCGCACGCATCCTCATCTTGGTCGTCGTCGACGCGTTTGTTTTGGTCTGTACCGGCTTATGGGCCATATTCATCACCATCGGGCAATCCGCTTCGTTCTCCAATTACCTGTCCCTGCTTTTCATCGTCATCCTGCTGAAATTGATCGCTGCCTATTGCTGCAAAGTATATGACATCTCCCTCCGCTATTGCTCCCTGGACCTTCTCGAACACAGCCTTTCCCTCATAGCGGTTGATGTCGTCCTCTTCCTCTTCCAAGGTTTTCGCGATGGCTTTTACACCATCCCGACCAGGATGACCGCCAACATCGCCATGTGGAACTATCTCGGTTTCGTCGGCTACCGTGTGCTCTACCGTATGATCTTCGAAGTCCGTCTGAAATGGAAGAGCAACGGAAAGGTGCGGATCATTCTCTATGGTGTCGGAGAATGCGGCAAAGCATTCATCAGGCACGAGGATGAAGGCAAATCGGCATATGAAATCGTCGGTTTGATGGATGACGACCCGAAATACTACAAACGGATCGTCCTGGGACGCCATGTCCTTGGTACCATCAACGAAATCAACTCGATCCTGTCCACCTACAAGCCCGCCGTGTTGGTGGTCGCCATCTCCGGCGGAATCGCCGCTGAGAAGATGCAGGCTCTTGCACTCGCCTCAAAGACCAACCATGTCGAAGTGAAACTCGCGCCTTCCTTGTTCGATCTGGAGAACCGGGAGCACAAATCGGAGATGGATCTCCGTTCCCTGGACTACGCTGACCTTCTGGGCAGACAGTTGATCACCATTGACCGCAAGCCCATCGCCGACATGGTGCAGGGGAAACGGATCCTCATCACCGGAGCCGGCGGGTCGATCGGCAGCGAGATCTGCCGCCAGCTGAAATCCTTCGGTCCCAGCCAACTCCTTTTGCTGGATATCGATGAGACCGAACTCCACAACCTCTCGCTGGAACTCCACCAGTACCAGCAGGAATTCTCGCCTGACATATTCCCCATCTGCTGCGACATCAAGAACAAGGAGAAGATCGATGAGGTCTTCAAGACGTTCAAACCCCAGATCGTCTTCCATGCGGCGGCGTACAAACATGTCCCGATGATGGAAATGTATCCGGAGGAAGCGATCAGGACCAACATCCGCGGTTCGTATAACGTCCTGTGCGCGGCGAAAGAGAACCATGCCCAGAAAGTCATCGTCATCTCCACCGACAAGGCGGTCAACCCGACCAACGTCATGGGGGCGACGAAGCGTGTGGTGGAACTGGAAGCTGCGATGCTCACCAGCGACGAGACCCCGATGGTCTGCGTCCGTTTCGGCAACGTGCTGGGCAGCCGCGGCTCCATGCTCCCGTTGTTCTTTGAGCAGATCAAGGCGGGTGTGCCCATCACGGTGACCGACAAGGACATCATCCGCTACTTCATGGCCATTCCTGAGGCTGTCGGGCTTGTGTTCCGTGCCGGCGCCATGGCCGGCGGCGGAGAAGTCATGGTGCTGGATATGGGTGAACCGGTGAGAATCTATGACTTCGCCCAGAAACTCATCGACATCTACGGCGACAAAGACAAGAACAAGATCGTCATCACAGGCCTCAGGCCGGGAGAAAAACTCTTTGAGGAACTGTTGGCCAACAAGGACAACACCATTCCGACGACCAACAAACGTATTTTCAAGGCAAAGGTCACCGGGACCCTCCATAAAGACAACTTCGACAAGCTCATCACCACCATCGACACCGACGATCCCGAAACGCTCGTGGAGAAGCTATGCCAGACCATCCCTGAATTCACCAGGAAACCGTGCAAGAATTGGAAAACCTTCCTGACAAATCCGTGACGGGAAAAGACATCGGGGCTTGCGGCCAGGCTCCAGGCATGCTGCTCTTTTTCAGCCAAAAGGAAAAGAATCCGCCGACGTGAAGCGTATCGCGTTTCCAGAGGAAGATGGAAACAAGATGCCATACATTCCTGGGGCTCAAGATGCGGTTATCGAACCGCACGAATGGCACCAGAGCGCAATGATGCGGCCTTTTTTCGGCATCAATTTGTCACAAAAAAATGAGAACCCTCTTCCCATTAATGGTAAAATGCGGTATATATATTCCAGTTATTCGTATTTCTTCATGGTAATGTGCTGTTGCGTCAAGCCACTTTAGCTCAGTTGGTAGAGCAAAGGACTGAAAATCCTTGTGTCCCCAGTTCGATTCTGGGAGGTGGCATGAAAAAAAGATTGCGGGTTGTTACAGGGTAACGACTCGCTTTTTTTATTCCCGGGCAATGCTCCCCACGGTTCAAAACACCGGCATGTCCAGATCACGTCTTGCCGTACCATCATCAATGGTGATCGCGACACACATCATGAAATCGGCGATATCCTTGAAACGATCGTCACCGCCAGAAGGTTTTTTGGAAATCCTGTGTCCTTGCAGGTATGCATATCCGCCGGAAAACACCAGATTCCCGCCAAACGCAAACTGTCCTCTGGAATAATAATCGGCGCTCACCACCGCACCTTGGGAATAGGCACGTAATTCATGTTGCCTGGCTGTATCCGACCACTTGGAGATCGACCCGTTGGTCAGAATCGTCATACACCCCGCCAACAGGAAAACCATCATCATGACGAAAACAATCAATCCTCCGCGTTTCTTCATGCGAACCTCCCAGCTGTCCACAGTGTACCACAAAGACCGGATAAGTTCACAATCCGTCATTACCCTTGTCCCTCTCCACGTCTTCTTGGTACAGTTCTTCTATGTGCACCATGCTTTCCGTCAACGACCTCACCTTCTCGTTCTCCAAAGACCACCTTCTCCTCGACCATATCTCGTTCACCCTGCAGAAGGGAACGATCACCCTGCTGACAGGCGCGAACGGCGCGGGAAAGAGCGTCCTGCTGAAAATCATCAAAGGACTCATGGCGGAGACGGGAGGGACGATCGCCATCGAAGGGCGTTGCATGAACCGTAAAGAACGGATGCGCCATATAGGTTTGGTCTTTCAGGAAGCTTCTACGCAAATCGTCGCCCGGACTGTCGAAAAGGACATACGGTTCGGCATGGAGAATATGGGTATCGGCGAAGCGGAACAGCAGCGACGGCTCTCCCACCTTGTCACCTTGCTGGGACTTACCGGAAAACTGGACCAAAACCCCATAACCCTCTCCGGCGGAGAAGCGCGGAAACTCGCCATAGCCGGCGTCTTGGCGATGGAACCGGACATCCTCATCATGGACGAACCTTTCGCGAATCTGGACTGGCCTTCGGTCAAGGAAGTCATATCCACCCTGCTCACCCTGAAAGCCCAAGGAACGACCATCCTTCTTGTCAGCCATGAAGTGGAGAAAATCCTGGCTCATGTGGATGAGGCGATGCTTCTCAAAAACGGCACGATCGCCACTGATGGGAAACCTGACCAAAAAATGCTGGAACTCTTCAGGAATAATGATATTTTCCTGCCCCATTCCTGTACGGTGGAGGATCTCACATGGCTCAAACCATGATCTTCCAATACCGCAAGCAGGACACGCTCCTCGGGCGGAGCAATCCACTGACGAAACTGGCCATCATCATCGCATCCTGCATCCCGCTACTTCATGCAAGCCTTTCCTACAGCCTTTTCATCCTTGGAACGCTTCTGGCCATCTCCCTTGTGTTGCGCATCCCCTTCTCCCGGTTCGCCAGCCAGATGTTTTTCTTTTTCGTCATCGCCCTGCTTATCGCTTTGACGGAAACCGGAGGCTGGCGCGCATCCCTTGCCGCAACCCTCCGTTTCCTCGATTTCATCCTCCTCTCGCTCGTGTTCGCAGACACCACCGATCCTGACGACCTGGCCCGTTGTCTGGGTCCCGTCCTTGATGTCATTCCCTTCATCAACGGATATGCGATCGCCTCCACCATTGAACTGACCCTTGCCATGATCCCGATGGTCTTCGAAGTTTCCGGCCAGGTGACTGACGCGCAGTCAGCCAGACTCAGTCCCAAAAGGCATCCTGTCAGATATCTGTATCTGCTCACATCGGGGATTTTCTCCAACCTGCTCACCACCTCCGACAAATTCGCCGACGCTCTGGATGCACGTCTCTTTGATCCCGGGCGCAAGCAAAAAGGCTTGGGTTTTCATGGAGCTGACGCTATACTGCTGGGAGCGGGAACGCTCGCGATAGGACTGGGTTGGATATGGTAAGCAAAACGGAACTGAGGAAGCAGCTGCGGGCAGTGCAGGGAGACTGGACTGTGGAAGACGAGAAAACAGCCAGAGCCCTGCTCTTTTGTCCCCAATTGCTGTTTGCGGACCGCGTTTTCGCATTTGTCCCCCTTATCCGCAGCGAACCGGACATCACCAGCATTCTTTCCGATTATCCCATCGCGCTTCCCGTCTGCCTGTCCGATGGTTCCATGGAGTTCCATGCGGTGCAGGAAACGTGGAAAGACCATGTCGCACAACGGAAAATGGGAATATGGGAGCCTATAGACGGGGAAATCGTCACACCGACGGCCAGTTCGGTCATCCTCGTTCCCGGAATGGCGTTCACCAGGGAAGGACTGCGTCTCGGACGGGGGAAAGGGTATTATGACCGTTATTTGGCACGGTATCCGAAGGCCATAACCATCGGAGTATGCAGGAGTTACCAATTGGTCGGGGAATTGCCTTCAGAAGCATGGGACATACCGGTCAGCCATGTACTCGCAGGGGGAACGTTTGCAAAGTAAACGGCCCGTTCTCCAACCATGAGAATTCCTGTTCGGTAATGTCCTTCACCAAGCAGGGAAAAGCCTCAGGTTCGAAGGCGTCAAGCCGGGAGCGGATATCACTCCGTCTTGCAGTCTCCAGCAACTTTCCCAGTACGCGGAGATAGGTGATCTGCGTGACGGGACTGGATGCGATGACAAAAAGGAGATGGACCGGACTCCCATCAAGAGAGCCATAGGTGATGCCTGGTTTGCTGAGGCCCAACCCCACATACACTTGGTCAAGGCCGAGGATTTTCCCGTGTGCGATGGCGACCCCATGGCCGATGCCTGTCGTCTCGATCCGTTCCCTGCGGAACACTGCGCGTTTGAAACGGTCACGGTCAGGGATGGACGCAAAAACCTTGCAGGTATCTATAACCTGCAGGATCGCTTCTTTTTTCTCTGTCGCCGTCACTTCGCAAAAGGCATTGCCGCACATAGTATTGTGTATCATATCCCATGCACGAAAAGAATGCGAGTGGCATCATCCCCACCAGAGGGCATGATGACGACGATGGCTTAAAGCGGAACACCCATACGCATGTTTGCCGAACGAAAAACCGTCGCCCCCAAAGGAACGACGGTCCAAAAACATGAGTTGGGAAGATTTCCTTACTTGGAGGCGAGGTACTCGTTCATGGCTTTGGCCGCTTTGCGTCCTTGTCCCATGGCAAGGATGACGGTAGCCGCGCCCAGGACGATGTCTCCGCCGGCATAGACGCCTTTCATCGAGGTCTCGCAGGTCTCTTCCTGAACAATGAAGTTGCCCCGTTTGTTGGTCTCGATCTGCGGTGTGGTGCTCTTGATGAGCGGGTTGGAGGCGTTCCCGATGGCGACGATGACCGCGTCATACGGGATGATCTCTTCCGTTCCCGGGATCTCCACAGGGGAACGTCGTCCGCTCGCATCGGGTTCTCCCAGTTTGCAGGTGATGACTTTCACTCCTGTCACTTTCTGGAATTTGTCCTGCGTGAATTCGATGTCCACCGGCGCATGAAGGAACATGAAATTGATGCCTTCTTCCTTCGCATGGGCTACTTCTTCCTTTCGTGCCGGCATTTCGACTTCGGTACGGCGGTAGATGACATCAACGACGTCAGCACCCAGACGGCGCGCCATACGGGCACTGTCCATGGCGACGTTTCCGCCACCGAAGACGCATACGCGTTTTGCGGGATACAACGGAGTGGAGGCTTGTTCCTTGTCATAGGCTTTCATCAGATTGGCGCGGGTAAGGAACTCGTTGGCGGAGAACACCCCGACGGCGTTCTCTCCCGGAATCTCCATGAACTTGGGCAGCCCGGCACCGCTGCCGACGAAGATGGCGTCAAACTTGTCTTCCTCAAACAACTGCTTGAGTGTCCGTGTCCTGCCTATCAGGTAATCCAGATGTATCTTGACTCCCATTTGGGAAAGTTTGTCGATCTCATGGGCGACGATGGTCTTGGGAAGCCGGAATTCAGGAATCCCATACACCAAGACGCCGCCTGCTTTGTGGAGAGCTTCAAACATCACCACTTCATGGCCTGCCTTGCGGAGGTCGGCTGCGCAGGAAACGGACGCGGGGCCGGTCCCGACCACGGCGACTTTCTTCCCTGTGGCGGGGGCGATGGAAGGAAGTGATTCCTTCCCGTTCTCCCGGCACCAGTCGGCTACGAAGCGTTCGATCCTACCGATGGCGACCGATGCGTCGACATCGTTGTGGATCTTGCCCATGGTGCAGAATTTCTGGCACTGGTTCTCTTGGGGGCAGACTCTTCCGCAGATGGCAGGGAGCAACGAGCTTTCCTTGATGACGTCGCTCGCTCCGGTGATGTCGCCTTCCGCGACTTTCCCCACAAATGCGGGGATGTCGATGGCGACCGGACAGCCCTGGATACAAGGCTTCGCTTTGCATTGCAGGCATCTCATCGCTTCGGCACGGGCTTCGTCAACAGTGTACCCAAGAGCGACTTCCTGCATGTTATGGATACGTTCAGAGGCTTTCTGGGTAGGCATTTCACCTACGGGCAAGGTTCCTTTCTCTTTCGCTGTCGGTTCACGACGCGAATACTTTTCTACGATTTCCTTTGCTTGCTGCGCAAGTTCTTCAGGTTCTCTGTACATTTCACGCCTCCCCTTCAGGAATACCGAGATCGAGATGGCACTTGTGGTGCTTTTCCGCTTCTTCCGGCTTGAAAGTCCCAAGACGGGCGAGCATGTTGTTCCAATCGACCTTGTGGGCATCGAAATCAGGTCCGTCAACACAGACGAACTTGGTTTGTCCATCATAGGAGACACGGCAACCACCGCACATTCCTGTTCCATCGACCATGATGGTGTTCAGCGAAACCATGGTCTTCACCCCATATGGCTGTGTGGTGAGGGAACAGAACTTCATCATCACCGGAGGACCGACGACAAACACTTCATCGGGTTTCCAGTTCTCGCACAACTCTTTCAGCGGTTCGGTGACCAATGCTTTGCGGCCATAGGAACCGTCATCCGTGACGACAATGAGCTCGTCGGCGATGGAACGCATTTCTTTCTCATAGAGCAACAATGATTGGGTCCGGGCGCCGATAATGACTTTGACGGTGTTTCCGTTGGCCTTCATCTCTTGGACGACAGGATAGAGAGCCGCGATTCCCACGCCTCCTCCGACACACACCACTTTCCCTACTTTCTCTGTTTCGGAAGGTCTGCCGAGCGGTCCAAGGACATTGGGGATGCAGTCGCCGACTTCCATTTTGGCGAGTTTATGGGTGCTCTCGCCGACTGTCTGGAAGATGATGGTCACCGTGCCTTTTTCAGCCGAAGCGTCTGCGATGGTCAATGGAAACCGTTCGTTGAAATCACCACCAAGCTGCAGGATGACGAATTGACCGGCTTTCCGTGCCTGAGCGATCTCAGGAGCGGAAAAGACCATCCTGATGACTTCTGATGACAATTTTTCTTTCTCAAGAATCTTGTTCATGTTTACCTCACCGTTGTATGCAATCATACGGAATTCGCCTTTACTTTACCATAGGACACACGGTTCATGCTATGATGGGATGAAGAGGCAAAGAAAGAAATGATCAAAAAAGCGTCTGAGATGAAACAGGAAATCAAAGAGCATATGAGGGATGGACAGAAACAGGTTTCCATCGAGCACATCATGGACAACGGAACCGTCAAACATTGCCGCATGTTCGGAAAACTCACCCTTGTCCCTGGTTCATCCATCGGAAAACACCAGCACATCGGCGAGACAGAGTATTATTGGATCCTTGAAGGTGAAGGTGTCGTGACGGAAGATGATGGCGAGAAACTCGTGAAGAAAGGAGATCTTGTCATCACCGGTGGTGGTGCATCCCATGCCATACGCAATGACAGCGGCAAGGATCTGGTGTTCATGGCGTTGATCATATTGGATTGAGATGCCCTGAAAGCATCTGCAATCAAATCTTTTTTCCAAAGCGGAGGTGGGTTGCTTGGAAGCAAGCGTGCAAACCTCCGTCTTTTTTTTGAGCTGGATAGGCTTGCTGATCTCCATTCAGGAATATGTTTCGACAGTCCCCACCGGTAATCCCCATCAATTTCCAGAGAGGCATTTCTGAGATTGTATCCAATCATGGACCATATGAAAGTATTGTTCCAACAAATCTAGTGGCAAGCTATAGGAGGCATCACCATCATTGCGGAAGGAAGCTTCGCAACTCCAAGTTAATTGCCACCTGAACAATTCCCTTGCATTGGGAAAAAGGAAATGAACAGAAATTCCAGATTGTTGCAGAGACAAAAAAAGGCTGCCACACAAACTTTGTGGCAGCCTCTCAACAACTTGGCTTGAACTTAACTCAATCAAGTATTAGCCGTGCAAGTCAAAGTGACAGTGGATGTATAATTACCAACAGCAGCAGCATCAATATCAGCTGAAACCAACGTAACCTTTAATTCCTGTGCAGTCGCAGCCCTGAAACCTTTAACCTGGCCATCAATACTCATTACTGTAGCTGGAGAAGCAGAACCAGCCGTATATGGTTGTGCTCCGCCATAGTTCATGGAGTAACCGATATGTGTTGTTAAACCCGCATCATCATTGGCAAACTGTGTTGAAGTAAGTGTCAAAGTAATACCCGCCTTCAGGTTTGTTGCGCCATACACATAACCGATAGACTGCTCAGTGGAAACCAAATTGACACCTTTTTTAGTGTAGGCATTGCCTGGAATCGTTACAAGATCAGCTTCATACGCCGCAATAGTATCAGTAGCACTCAAAGCCGTTGAAGCAAAACCATAATACGTCTTTTCGGGGCGAGCAGTGGTCAGCTGCAAAGTCTTATTAGTATAATCAGCAAACACAGCGCCCATGGCAATCGCCAGAACCAACAGAACCGTCAAAGTCTTTTTCATTTTTTTCCTCTTCCTTTCGGGCCGAACCCGTGTGCAAGTCTTTTTTTTATTTACACTGACAATATATCAAGTACTGGGACTTATGTCAATAGGAAAATTAAATTTTAGACGATTTTTCTTCTCATTTTTGATGTAAAATTTTTTATTTATTATAATATAAATACTTAACTACTTTTTTACTTGTGACAGTTAAAACTCAGATATGACATTTTTTAGAATTTTATCGTAATTTTCCTTAAAAAAAACGTCACATACCGTTCTGTATGTGACATCTAACATAGCTTTTCGGTATCAAATCATGACTGCGTTTTCATGGTGACACTCACAGTCGCCTCATAGGCGCCCTGGAACGCGCCCCAATAATCATTGGAGGATACGACGAAGTCAAACTGGTACACACCCTTCTGCCTGCCATTATGTCCGTTGATCGTCCCCAATATCCTGGGGGCTGCCGAATTCGGCAGATCAGTCAGGCTGTCGCCGAGAGTGACATCCGTGTCCGATGTCGCCGAATACTTCGATATCGTCGTCGTATACGGCAAAACCGTACCTACCGCCAATATATTCGATCCATCATCGACCCACTCCATGGCAGGCAGCTCTACGGTCAGGTCCAATGCGCCGTTGTTGTTTGAGGTAGCCACCAGATATGCGATCGCATGGTTGCCGTAATCGGTTTGGTCACCCATGGACAAAGTATTGTTTGCAAACTTGGATGACCCATCGGCCAATTGGTAAAAAGACAATGTATTCAACGGTAAGACAGATGTGTTCAGATACAGCAGCGAACTGATGCTGTCTCCGAATGCCATACCGGATATCATCAAGAAGATCAATAAAAGAATCAGTTTCCTTTTCATCTTTTCCCTTTACCCTAGGATTCACCCATGTGCAAGCACGAGTATGTCCTTACTCTTGTTCTATAATAAGAAAGAAAACCACATATGTCAATAGGACAAATCCGATAACATTACTTTTTCTTCTTTTCCATAAGCATAATCTTAACAATATATTGCAGAATATAGAATTAATTATGTGTACAACTTGTGTCAAACAAAGTTGGAAGACATAAAAAAACAGCCTCCGAAGAGGCTGTTTTCACAGGTGAGTCTAAATCACACAGTTTCCATGGTCACCGTCACATCTGCGTCGTAAGCAACGTTTGCTGTGGCAGCAGAAATGTCAGCAGCAACTGGAATGAACTCAAACTTCAAAATTCCAAGGAGACTTGCTGTCAATTTTGCAGGCATAGTCGCGATCGCTGTCGCTGTCGGGGATGTGGAGGAAGCAATGGTAGCAGCTACGTCAGACAAAGCATCGGCAGTCATATTGGTAATGGTCGCCGTATAGGCAATGGTGGTCGCATCTACTTCATTTGTCAGCGTAGGTGCCGTAATTTTGATGTTGACAACAGATGCGGAATAATTCTTCACTGCCTTCAGATACGCAACGATATTCTTGGAAGTGCCATCATTTTTGTTGAAATTCTCACTCGCTGTCTCAGTTTCAACAGTAGCATCCGAATACCAACCCAAACCATATGCAGCAGCCGTGCTCTTCAAGTAGTTCAACTTCAGGGAATCACTTGCTTTCGTCTCTGACGCAGCGAACAAGCCGCAAGCCACAACCAGAACCAACAGAACCGTCAAAATCTTTTTCATGTTATGCCTCTTCTCTAAACAGAATTGTGTTTTCCTTTTTGATGACAATGATAGAATAACCATTGAGCGGACTTATGTCAATAGAAAAGATTAAAAAAATGATTAATTTTTTTCTATAATTTTATTATTTATCATATTATAACAAATTAAATTTTTTATCTTATGGCATGAATGAAAATCATTTTCCTTTTTATGAAAATAAAAAAGAATTTTGCTTGTTTTGGTATACAAGTTCTTCCCCTTTACTTGTGATTAATGACATATCATGAAAACAAACCGTAAATGGTCTGTCCGCAAATAACGCATTTGCCGTCACGGATATGTTCTTTCGCTTCCTCGATTTGCGTCCCCTCATAGTCATGCCCACTGAAAAGAAGCGTATGACAATGCGGGCAATACGTCTGGTCTACATGTTCGCTGTTGCCGGCATAGATATACGGTATGCCGCTTTCTTCGGCCTTCCGGAGCATCAGGGAAAGGAATTGTTCGCTGGTGGCTTTCCTGTGTTCCATCTTGTAGCGTGGGAAGAACCGGGACAAGTGCCACACCTGCACTCCCCTGTCTTTCAGTTGCTTTCCGAGCTCCGCAAGCATCTTCTCCGTATGGAAGCCTTCGATGAGAAGGGTCGTGACTTCCAGATGTTTGCCTTCTTTCACGATCGCTTCACAGTTGTCCAATACAGGCTGAAGGTCAGCATGGCATATATCCTTATAATATGCGTCATCGCCTTTCACATCGACATTGAAGGCATCGATGAGGGAAATGATGTCCTTTCGGGATTCCTTGCTGAAACTGCCGTTCGTCACCATGACGTTGCGGCGGCCGTCTTCCCTGACCAGTTTGGCCACATCCAGCATGTAGTCCTGCCAGACGGAAGGTTCGCTGTATGTGTAGCTCACCGACTGCGCGTCGATCCTTTGGGCCATCGCCCTCACCTGCTGGGGAGAGACATATTCGCTGGGACAGCTGTAGCCTTTTTGGGATATCTCAAAGTTCTGGCAGAACTCGCATGCATAGTTGCACCCCTGTTCGGCCAGTGACAGGCTTTGGGAACCGGGAAGGAAATGGTAGAGCGGTTTCTTCTCGATGGGATCGAGAGCGAGAGAGACCAGTTTCCCGTAACCGGCGGACACGATCGTCCCTTTCTCGTTCCTGCGGACGCCACAGTATCCTTCCTTCCCTTCGGAGAGCCGGCAATGCCGGTAACAGAACGTGCAGATCTGGTTCATTCGGAAAACACCTCGGCGGTGAACGTGGCGAATTCGGCATCCTGAGCTTTGTAGGCGTCGGTGGGAAGTCCTGCTTTCCAGGAGAGGTTTTGCAACATCTCCTCGCGTCCCCATCCCTGTTCCGTCGCCACCTGGGGGAGAAACACCGCTCTCCGCCCCGATGCGGTCATAATGATTCCATCCCTTCCGGGAATGAATTCGTTGATATCGGAAATGTCTTTCGGAGTGGAAAGCACCGATATCTCGATCGTACACCGGGGAAGTTCCTCTTTGCCCAGAGGTTCGAAGCGGTAATCCTTGAAAGCGGATTCCAAGGCAAGCATGTCCACCAACTTGTACAGCGGGCGGTCTCCGATCATATAGCCGATGCAACCGCGGAGTTGTCCTTTCTCATGCAGCGTGACGAACGCCCCATGGGTGGTTTCCATCAACGTCTGCGGTTTTTCCCGCTCGGCTTCCTCTCTGGCGCCAGTCGTCTTTTCCCCGAAATGCCGTTTGAGGGAATCCCGTACGATCCTCAGCAGCAAAACCTGTTCTTCTTTGGTCATGTTCACCCCCAGAGGACAGTGGCGTATCCGACAAATGAATCATCGCCGCCGCCAAGTTCAAACGAAGTGTAGTAATCGGTGACTTCCCCGGTTAATCCCAATTTTCCGGCCAAACAGGAGACGATTGCGGATGGAGCGATGCCGCAGACCGTACTGTGCCGCTTCTGGGCAAAGTCCAAGGATTCCTTGTACCGGTTCTGGGCCAAAAGCATAGCCAGTTGCCTGTCCTCGACTTTCACTTTGCCCCGTGTCGTCTTGTTGATCGCCAGCCCATAGGGCGTGTGTTCGAAACTCGCCCCATAATGGGTGAAGTCACTGCTGGCTATCACGGCGGTATGCTCATCCATCTGGGAAGCAAGAGCCTCAGCGAACGGAAGGGGGTCGGAAACCTGGCTGATCAACCCCATGGACACGGAGACACCCGGTCTCTTGGCGATGAAGGGAAGCACCATCTCGACGGCGTGTTCCTTTTGGATCGCCGCCTCGCCGCCTTCATCGAAGCCAATGAGATCCTCCCCTTTGATCGTCCCGTACGGGGTGAGGAACCCCTCAAACCGTCCGGTGAGGATATGGTCCGGCCTGAGATAAACGTAATGGGAAGGGGATAGGATGATGATCCTTTGTATTCCTTCTTCCATTCTGGCGAAGAAATGGGCGATCCCCCTATGGGAATAATACAAGCCCGCGTGGGGAAGGACGGCGAGCCTCGCCTTGTCCCCCGCTTCGGTTCCATAGGAAACCAATCGGTCCAATTCATCGGGATCGCCGGGGTACCAGCGTCCCGCGTACACAGCATCCCTGATCATTCCGTCATGCCTCCTTCTCCAGTATACAACAAAACGCCCTCCCGTTAAGGAGGGTGATGGCATGCAGTGTCCTGTTTTTGATCAATGCTGGATCTTTACGGCCAGCTTCTGGGGAGCGACCTGTTTGCTCTTCGGTATGTTGACGGTAAGGATGCCATCGGCAAACTGTGCGTTGACCGCTTCCTCATTGACGTTCTCAGGAAGACTGAAGGACCGTTCGAACGAATGGTTGTACCGTTCGTGTACCAGATAACGCTGGTGCTTGTCCGTTTCGGTGTGCTTCGTACTGGAGAAATGCAACACATGGTTGTCGATGTGCAAGTCGATGTCGCCCTCGCCATACCCGGGCAATTCGGCCTGCATCACGTAAGCCCCATCGGTCTCATAGACATCCACCGGCGGGAACTTCATGGAAACAGCGTTCCAGTCATCAAACAAATCGCCGAACAGCGAATCCATCGAAATGTCATTAGGTCTTGAAAGTACGTATCTCATGTCGGCACCTCCGTGTGCTTTATTGTTTGTTCGTTCATACATACACAAGCATGAAGCGTGCCAACTTTTTTATTTCTTTTTCATACAACAAATTACTTATTTCATGCTTCCGGATCAATCCGGACACTGGGCCAAACGGGGAGCTTCTTTGGCTGCAGGTGTGTCATTTTGTCCCAAACGCATCGTTTCGACACGTCCCAGTGGGTGAAAAAGTCCGCTTGCATCATTGGAGGTGGGCATCGCATCAATGACGTCAAGGAACAAAAATGCACAGTCCGCATGGAATCGCACCAATCCATCCACCGCGATGGTGATCACGGAAGCCATGGAGGGGCGGCAATCGGAGGGAAAGGGAACTTGCACCAATAAACCGTAGGGTGTTTTCCTTGCCTTCACCACTTTCCTGATCCAACACCGCCAACAAGAACAAATCATGGGGCCAAGAGAATACCCATCCTTTCTCATCCAACATTCCAAGAAGCGAATGCCAAGGAAACAAACACAGCAAACGAAGCGTTTCTCAAGGCATGAGAACACAAGGACAAACGCCGAAGGGATCGATGTCTTCGCGTTCAGGCCAAACGAATGCTGAAAACGCTCGCCACACATATCATCAGACCGCTCAACACTCATGAGATTTCCACCACAGCAGGATTCTGCGCGATGAGGAGCGGCCCAAGTCGCAAACCGTGAATCGGCAGGGCGATCCACCGCACATGGCATCCCCCTGCCCCAAACCCTCACCGCTGCACTCTTCCCGAACCTCCGCCTTTGACCAGAGCCTGTATCTCCTTGACGGAGACTTGGTTGAAGTCATACTCGATGGTCTGCTTCAGGCAGGAAGCTGCCACGGCGAATTCAATGGTCTCCTGCATCGTATAGCCATGGTGCAGGGCATAGATCAGCGCTCCTCCGAAACTGTCTCCGCCGCCGACACGGTCCACGATGTGGATCAGGTAGTTCTTGGAAAGATAGCAGTCCTTCCCATCGTACAGCATGCCCGCCCAGTTGTTGTCGTTCGCCGAGATGGAACCGCGAAGCGTGATGGCGACATATTTGCAGCCGAATGTGCTTGCAAGCTCTTTGGCGACGTCTTCGTAGCCTTTCCTGTCGATCTTTCCGCCGTTGACATCAGAATCCTTGGCCGTGATGCCGAACACATCAGCGGCGTCTTCCTCGTTGGCGATGAGCACGTCCACAAACGGGACGAGACGGCTCATCACTTCCTTGGCCTTCTCATGGGACCAGAGGTTTTTGCGGTAATTGAGGTCGCAGCTGACCGTCAAACCTTTCCGTTTCGCCGTCTTGAGGGCTTCGAGGCAGACATCTACCAGACTGTCGGAGAGAGCCGGCGTGATGCCGGTGAAATGGAACCAATCGGCGCCTTCAAAGATTTTGTCCCAGTCGTAATCCTTCACCGTGGACAGGGCGACGGACGAACCTTTGCGGTCATACAGGACCGTCGAAGAACGTTGGCTCGCCCCTTTTTCGATGAAATAGATGCCCAGGCGCGGCCCGCCTTTGCACATCCACCGGGTGTCCACTCCCCAATGGCGCACCGCATTGATGGCGCTCTGCCCCAATGCGTTATCCGGCACGTAGGTGACGAACGCGGACTCTTCCCCATAGTTGGCGAGCGAGACGGCCACATTGGCCTCCCCACCGGCGAACGATGCCATGAAACGATCGGCCTGCGGAATGCGCAGATACCCTTCCGGGTTAAGCCGCATCATAATCTCCCCAAAGGTGATGATCTTTCCCATGTTTCCCCTCCTAATTCGCTTTCTCGACGAACGAGCGAGCGAGCACGGTCAAAGCGGCGAAATCCCCTTTGGCTATCAGATCATTGCGGACGATGTTCGAACCGATGCCGCAGCTACAGAACCCGCCGTCGAGGAATTCCTTGACGTTCGCTTCGCTGACGCCGCCGACAGCCATCAGAGGCACTTGGTTGATGGGTCCCCTGATCGCCTTCACATATGCCATGCCGAAGTTTCCGGCGGGAAACAGCTTCACGATATCAGCGCCGGCGTTCCACGCAGCGAGGATTTCCGTAGGCGTCAACGCGCCCGGGACGCTGACCATGCCGAGTTTCTTCACTTCGGCGATGACCTTGATGTTGCAGTCCGGGGCAAGGGCGAAATCGGCTCCGGCTTCCTTCGCGGCCTTGGCTTGCCCAACCGTCACCACGGTTCCCGCTCCGATACACATCTTCCCACCCATCGCATCCTTGACCAGACGGATCGAATCGGCCGCATCCTTGATGCAGGTGGGTGAAGCCTGGTCGAACGTGATCTCCAGGCAACGGATGCCACCCTCATACAATGCTTTGGCTGTTTCCACCATGTCCTTGACCGGCACTTTGCGTGCGATGGCCACCAGTTTGTGTTCTTTGATGAACGCGACAACATCCTGTCCCATATTCGTCTCCTTCATGCTTGCACACCGGCAAGAATCTTGCTGATTTTCTCAACGGCATCGGAAAGGCACCTCTTGATGGCTTCTTCCTTCGACGCGTCATATCTGAATACCGGGATGCCGACCGAAACGGCGGCCGGCACTTTCCCTTTCACGACAACGGGCTTGGCAAGGCATCGGATGCCGAGATTCGATTCCTCCACTTCCCGCGCGAAACCTTCCTCACGTACGTTCCGGAGTTCCTCTTCCAGCACGGAGAAATCCGTGATGGTGTTCGCCGTCAGTTTCTTCAGTCCATCGGGATACATGGCCTTGAGGTCTTCGGCGCTGCAGAGACAGAGAAGCGCCTTGCCCACGGCAGTGCCGTAGGCGGGCAATCTTCTGCCGATGGCCGAATACATGCGGATGCTCTGCGGCGATTCCTCTTTGATGACATACAGGACATCGCCGTCTTCCAACGTACCGTAATGGCACGTCTCCTGGGTCTTGTCCCTGAGGTCTTTGATCACACTTCCGATGCCGTTGTATGCCGCGTCGGTGAAGGAGAAACCGTCCAGATACAGGCGGATGCCGGTATGGTATCTCCCCGTATCGTCCAGAGAGAGGAATTCCATGCCCGCAAGGGTCTGCAGGATTGGATGGATGGTCCCGACCGAAATTCCCGTTTCCCGGGAAATCATGCTCAGCGTGAGTTCCCCGTTATGGGCGCTGACGGCGTTGAGTATTTGGATGACACGATACGTAGGGTTATGCATAGTTTTCGTATATACGAAATGTTTTCGTATTAACGATTACAGCATACCCTATCGTATTTCTACTGTCAAGAAACGGCTTTGGCTTTTGCCTTCCCGGACAGGAGACTCCATTCACAGATGATCATGACGCAGAGGACGACCGACATTTGCAAACTCTCGCCGCTCTCTTGGGCGCCGAAGATGTGGCCTTGCGTGAAATTCCAGAAGGTATGGAGAACGCCGAGACCATTATTGAACAAAGGCCGGGCAAGAAACATCTGCGAGCTGAGGATGACGGCCACCGGAACAGGAAGGCGGTTCGTGCCAACCGCGACAGACCACTTCCTCTTCCATTAGAGAACAGAAGCCAAAGGAGGATCGTTTTTTTCCAACGAAATGCTTGCCGTTTTGGTCAGGATTATGATCATCCAGTGACACAAATCATGGCAAATCCCAGGCAGGCGCCTTTGAGATAATCGGATAGGGCATCCTTGCGTCTGAATCCCATGGACCTGAAAGAACGTCCTTCCAGGAACAACACCAATAACGTCAAGGCCATTTCCGATAAGCGACCGATCAGAAATCTGCCCCCCCGGATCCTTTGCAGGCTCCATATGCGGGTGGTGCGTGCCATAAGAAAACCTGCGCAAAAAAAACAACCTCCAAATGTCGTCTCCAACATTTGGGGGTCAGTTCATTTCAGGACCGCTTCGCTGCGCCGTCAACCTTTGACGGCACCCATCGTGATGCCGTTGGTGAAGTACTTCTGGAAGCACAGGAAAATCAAAACGATGGGCAACGCACCAAGAGTGGCTCCGGCCATCAGGACGCCATAGTTGGTCGCCATCTCAGCCTGCAGTGTCGCGATGCCAAGGGAAATCGTGAAGTTCTCACGGCTGGAGAGCATGACCAGCTGGAGGAAATAGTCGTTCCACGTCGAGATGAACGTGAAGATGGCAAGCGCTCCGAACGCCGGTTTGATGATCGGGCAGACGATCTGCACGAAAGTCTTCCCTTCATTGGCGCCATCGATGCGCGCGGCCTCCAGGATTTCGGTGGGAAGCGTCTCGCAGAACTGCTTCATCAGGAACACGCCGAACGGCCAGCCGACGGCGGGGAAGATGACCGCGGAAAGCGAATCATACAGCTTCAAGGTGTTCATCAGACGCACCAGCGGGACGAGAACGGTCTGTTTGGGAAGCGCCATGGCCATGATGAGGATGGAGAAGATGATCTTCCGGCCGGTGAACCGTTTTTTGGCGAGCACATAGCCGGCCATGCTGGCGGTCAGAAGCACCAACACCATGGAAGCCAGGGAAATCCACACGCTGTTGAAGAACCAGCGGGCCGCCGGATTCAGGAACAACTCCGTGTAGTTGGCCCACGTCGGGCTTTTCGGGAACCATTCGGGTGGCAGCTGGATGGCAACTTTCTGCAGTTTGAAACTGCCGGAGATGATCCAATAGAACGGGAAAATGAACAGCAAAGCGATGGCGAACAGGATCACATTGGAGATGACTTTGTAGACTTCAGGTTCTTTTTTCATGATGATCCTCCGCTTATGACGCATCCGTTTTCATCGTCTTGAACTGCAAGGCGCTGAAAAGGCCGATGACGATCGCCAGGAACACGCCCATCGCATTGGCGTAGCCGTAGCGGTATAGGGTGAACGCATTCTGGTACAAGTAATACATGACGGTGGAAGTCGAATAGACCGGACCGCCGCTGGTCAGGAGCTGGATCAACGCGAAGCATTGGAAGCTGTTGATCGTCGTGATGACGACGACATACAGCGTCGTGGGCATGATGGAAGGCCATTTGATCTGCCAGAACGTACGCAGGGGACTGGCGCCGTCCACTTCAGCGGCTTCGGTAATCGACTGGTCGACATTGCCGAGCGCGGAGATGTACAGGACGATGGGTTGCCCGACGCTGGTGGTGAACAGGATCGCCAGAATGCACCAGATGGCGGTATGGGTATCCCCCAGCCAAGACTTGTTGGTCCCCAGAAGATAGTTCAGGATGCCCGAGTATTTGTCGAAAATCCATTTCCACACGACCACGACCGGCACGGTTCCGGTAACCACAGGAAGATAGAACACGCCGCGGTAGAAGGATGTGGACTTGTAGTTTTGCTTGAAGACTACGGAAGCGACCCACAGGGAGAAGAAGGTGACAAGCGGCACGGAGGTGACGACGATGACCAAGGTATTCCGCACGGAACGGAGGAACACAGGGTCTTTGAACATCTCGACGTAATTCTTCAACCCGACAAACGAGAAATCGCTCATCGTGTAGTTGAACAGGCTGGTGACGATGCCCATGCCCATGGGCACCAGCACGAAGCCGATGAAAAAGACGAACATCGGCAACAGGAACAGATAAGACACCCGATCCTGCTGCTTCTGTATCTCGTGGCTGTGGGCTTTCTGCACCGCGATCTCTTCCGCGGTTGCTTGTGCAAGATATTGGTTCTTTGCCATTTTCTCCCCCCTTTCCGAAAAAATCCTCCCCCCCGCTGGAGAAGGGAGGAGGATTTGTTGCATCACGCGCTTATTTGATGCCTGCGTTGGCCTTGGCCGCATAGTCGGCGAGAGCGGTCTCAACCGGCTTGGTGCCCATAAAGACTTCCTGCAGCATGTTCCACCATGCGGTCCTCATGTTGGCGAAACCTTTCATGGTGTTGTAATAACCGCCATAGTACTTCGTCCAGGAAGCAAGCAGCTTGTATTCCGCGTTGCCCGGATAGAGGTCGCCGAAGGAAGAGCGGAGCGGGAACGCGCCGGTCTTCACCACACTTTCCTTGCCGACGACAGGATCGTCGCAAATGAACGTGATGAACTTCTTGGCGGCAGCGGAACGGGCGGCATCCTTGTTGTCGAACACGCAGAAGCCGTTGACCAGGTATTCAAGAGCCGGTTTTCCGGTGCTGCTGGGGAAGGGAACGGAAATGGCGGTGAAATCCTTGGTCGCATAGTTCTTCGCATTGGAAGTGCCCCAGCAGATGGTGCTGGCGATCTTCTGCTGCGCGAACAGCTGGAGTTCTCCGGCGGCCACGATGTCGGTGTCGCCAGCGATATACTTCTTGGTCTTCAGATCCTTGAGCAGGTTCAGGGCTTTGATGCCTTCCGGACTGTTCATGGTGTACTGGGTATACGTGCTGTTGGCGATTTTCCCGCCATACAGGTTGGCGACGAGAGCACGGGTGCCCTGGTCTCCGCCTTGGCCTCCGCAATAGACATCACATCCGATGAGACCTGCTTTGCCGAGCGCTTCCATGGCTTTCACCCAGTTGTCGGTCGTCCATGTGCGGTCCCCATTGAGGTTCACGTATTGCAGGGCACCGGCTTTCTCCCACATCTCTTTGTTGATGCCCATATAGAACGGGGACGCGGAGATAGGATACATCCAATAGGTGGTTCCGTCAGAGCAGGCGGAAAGCATGGTGTCGTTGCCGACATCTTTCTTGAAATCGGCGGTGAACAGGTCATTGAGGCTGACCAGTTTGCCGTTGCGGCCATATTCGATGATCCTTCCCGGTGCGTCAAACAACACATCCGGGGCGGTTCCACCGGAAATGGCGGCTGTGATCTTGTCCGGGCCTGAGGTGAAATCGATGGTCTGGAGGTTCACTTTGATGTTCGGGTTCGCGGCCTCGAACTTCGCGATGACGCTCTTCTCATACGTACCGGCAGGCTGTCCCGCATCCTGTCCGAACGTCGGGAAAGCCCACCAAGTGATGGTGGTGACGCTGCCGGCGCTTTTCTGTGCGGCAGGCGCTGCGCTCTCATTGGCCCCCTGCGCGAAAAGCGGGGCGATCAATGCGGCGACGAGAAGCAACACGGTAAGAATCTTTTTCATGTCTCTCTCCTTGTTTTCTTGGCACGGCCTAAGCCATGCTTGCTTTTTCATTTGTACTTGTATACTAGTTTACGTTTTTCTATTTGTCAAATCTTTTTTAGGCCTTTTTTGCATTTTTTCATAAAAAAGGGTTTTCATCCATTTATTTCCCATTTATTCCCTTTTTACAACAAAATATTTTTTACAACTAGTATACAAGTTGTTTATCATATACCCTTTTTATACCAACCTAAAACGGTTAACCAGCATTTCTTCTGTTTTTTCCGTCTGCTTCCTTGTACAAATCGGAGGCTAACAAAGCAGTAATAGCATTACCAATGGCATTTTCTTCCATGAGCATAAGACTATTTATAGGAAATACGGAAAGATGCCTCTTTACATGTATAAATAATAGTATATACTAAGGCGCAAGAGAGGACACATATGCAAACAAACAAGACATCAATTCTTTCCCAGATACAAGGCGGACTGATCGTTTCCTGCCAGGCGCTTGAAGATGAGCCGTTACACAGCCCGATGATCATGGCAAGGATGGCCAGGGCCGCCATGATGGGCGGAGCTTCGGGCATCCGGGCGAATTCCGTGGACGACATCAAAGCCATCCGCGAGGAAGTCAAGGCGCCCATCATCGGCATCATCAAACAGGTCTATGCGGACAGCGACGTGTACATCACCCCGACGCTCGATGAAATCGGCAAAGTGGTCGATGCGGGTGCGGACATCATCGCAACCGATGCGACCAACCGCATGCGCACCGGAGGGCTCACCCTGGACCATTTCATGGAACAGGTCCGCAAGAAATACCCTGACATCCTGATGATGGCGGACTGTTCGACTCTCCCTGAAGCGCTCCATGCAGAGAGCATCGGGTTTGATTTCGCAGGGACTACCATGCGTTCCTACACAGCGTACACCAAAGGCATCGCCATCCCCGATTTCGGTCTGTTCAAGGCCCTTGAGGAGCAACTGCACATCCCGTTCATCGCCGAAGGCGGCATCTGGGTGCCGGAACAGGTCCAGCATGCGCTTGACTGCGGGGCTTTCGCCGTTGTGGTCGGTTCAGCCATCACCCGGCCCCAACTGATCACCAAATACTTTGTCTCCGCCATGCGGAAAAGGCCGACGACCGTATGAGGAACGACGACACCGTCCTGTGTTTCGACATCGGAGGGACAGCCATCAAATACGCGTTGGTCAAGGATAACACCTTTCTTGATGGCATCAAGGAGACACCGACCAACGCCAAGGCGGGTGGTCCGGCCGTCATGTCCACCGTGCTTTCACTGGCGCGTTCCGCCAAAGGCTGGTCCGCCATCGCCGTCAGCACGGCGGGACAGGTGGACAGCGGCAAAGGCGTGATCATCTACGCCAATGAGAATATCCCCGGCTACACCGGTTGCGATATCCGCGGGACGCTGCGGAAGGCCTTCGGACCGGTACCGGTCATCGTGGAAAACGACGGGCATGCGGCGGCCTATGGGGAAAGCAGGTTCGGCGCCGGGCAACCCTACCGGAATTTCCTCTGCCTCACCTACGGGACGGGGATCGGCGGGGCCATCATCATCGACAAACGGTTGTATTTGGGCAAACATTTCGTAGCCGGGGAACTGGGGCATTTCGTCCTCCACAAGAACGGCAGGCAGTGCGGTTGCGGCGGAAAGGGGTGCTATGAGCAATACGCATCCTCCTCCGCTCTGGTACGTTCGGCTATGGAAATCGACGCTTCCCTATCCAACGGACGGGAAATCTTCGCCCATATGGACAAGCCGCAGGTGAAAGCCGTCGTGGATGCGTGGATCGGCGAAGTCACCGATGGGCTCGGCAACCTGGTCAACATCTTCGACCCGGAATGTCTCATCCTCGGAGGCGGCATCATGCGCGAAACGTATATCATCGAGAAGATCCGCTCGGAAATCGACAGCAGGCTCGGGCAAACCTACAAAGGCGTCAAGATCCTGCAGGCGCGATTGGGCAACAGCGCGGGACTTCTCGGCGCCTATGCGTTGTACCTGGATGGGGGTTGTGATGGCTGAGTCTTCGCTTTCCTGCCTGTCATCGCTTTCCTTCTGGAAACGGCAGCGGGGGATGGAGATCCTGCGCACCATTCTGGAGAAAGGACCGCAGACCCGCGACCAACTGTGCCAGTCCACCGGACTGACCCGCGCGTCGATCATCAACTACACCCAGTTGCTTTCCCGGGAGAGCATTCTCCGCGCGAAGGGGACTGAAGCCGGCCGGCTCTTGTCCTATCATCTCTCCCCGTCACTCGGCTCGATGCTCGCCATTGTGGTCGCCAAGAGCGTGCAGGCGATCATCGTCTCGCTTGACGGCACGATCCTCGCCCAATCCGCAAAAGTCACATTCCCTTCCCCGCTTTCCCCCGAATTGTTTCTCACTTCGGTACAAGCGGCCGTCGACCAAGTCAGGGATGGTTTGGGCCGGTCGGATATGCTCGGCATGGGGGTTGCCATCGGTGGCTATATCGATCCGAAAAACGGTATCTCCCATACATTCTACCAGACGGAAGGCTGGAAGGATTTTCCGCTGGGGGAAACACTCAAACATGCATACAACTTGCCGGTTTTCATCATGAACGACGTAAAGGCCGCCACCTTGGGGGAAAAGTATCATGGATTGGCCAGAGCCTATGATGACGCCCTGCTCGTCTGGCTCGGCGACGGCACAGCGATGGGCGTCATCCTCAACGGGAAACCGTATGACGGGGCAAGCTACAGCGCCGGTGAAATCGGTCACGTGAAAATCACGGGCGGGGACCGGCTTTGCTACTGCGGACAAGTGGGATGTCTGGAAACGATGACCACGGAAAAGCGGATCATGGAGGCCTATCACCGTCTTGTGATGCAAGTCGGAGGCATGGATCTTCCGTACGAATCCATCGTTCAGGACGCCAATAACGGAAATCGTTTCGCCCAGAAAGCCTTTGAGGAGGCCATCACGGCGCTGTCCGACACATTGTCCACCCTCTGCATGGCTTTCAATCCTCAGGCCGTATTGATGCTCGGGCCGGTCATCGATGGGAATCCATACCTCTTCGAAGCCATCAAGGAGAGGATGCAGCATCTGTTGATGGCGCCCATCCTTCAGCCTTTGCAGTTCATCGGAAGCCCCAAAATGCAGGGGAACAAACCCATCGCCCAAGGACTGGCCGCCAAACAATTGTTGGATATATTGGAAAAATTTATCCAAAATGGTACGGATTTCCTTTCGTGTTCGGCCATTTCATGATAAACTTGTATGCAACGAACCATGAGTAACATAGAACAAAACGATTCTGTAATTGAAAGTATTTACCAAAGTCTGAGGATAAAAATCCTCAGGGCGGCGTTGCTTCCCGGCTCCAAATTGTCAGAAAACAACCTTGCCAGGGAATTCTCCTGTTCACGCACCCCCGTGCGGGAAGCTTTGAAACGGCTTGAGCAGGATGGATTTGTCGACATCCTCCCCCACAGCGGCACCTATGTCCGCTCCCCGTCGCTTACGGAATATCAGGAGCTGACCGAGGTGCGGGCTTACCTTGAGGCGTTGGCCTTCAACCTCGCAGTGGAGAAAGAGGCTGACTGTACGGAACTGAAGCGGATCCTGGGAGAGATGGATGCCATCGTGGACAACACTCCGATCGACACCGTCGCCTTCGGGGAAAAACACTACCGGTTTCATGAGACCATCGTGAAGATGAGCGGAAACAAATTTCTGATGCAGATCTTCAGCAGGCTCAACCTCAATGCGAACAGTCTCCTCTTCTATCAGGCGATGACCAAGGAAAGCTTCGACATCACGCAAGCCGAACACCACAAAATCCTCGCAGCCTTGGAAAACAGGGATGCGAAGGTCGAGAAATTCGTTGTCCAGCACCTGTGGAAGAAACGCAACAGGTTCAAGAAGGAAGCAGAAGCCGAAGACCTCACCCCAACAACTTGAAAACCACTTTCCTGCAAGCCATGGGATTCACCACGGGGACCCCTGGTTTGTGGGGCTCTCCGGGGAAGAACACGCAGAAACGTCCGACAGCGGCATGCATGACGAGAAGCGGATCCCCATCGCAGAAATGGATGTCTTTGGCCTCATCGTATGGGGTGGCGTCTTTGACGGCCTCACGCCAAGTCACGCTCATCAGCTCTTCCCCTTCCAGCATGATCTGCACATCGGTGGCTTTCTTGTGTATCTCATAGCGTTTTCCCTCGGAACTGGTCATATAGGAACCGATGGAATAGCGTACGTTCGGATTGTCGGTGGCGTAACTGCCGTCCTTCATCGTATATACATCACCTTTGTCCATCACTTCAATGACCGTCTGCAGAAGCGGCAGAAGGGGTTGGTACAACTCAAGATTATCCAAAGTATCGAACAACATGGTCCTCTCCTCTGCGCCAAGCTTACAGCCAAACACGCAAAGCAACAAGAACAAACTTGCCCCAAACCCAAAGGTGTTGTATGCTTCACGCGTGGAGGAGAGAATGATCAAACTGGAAAACAGTCTTGTCGCGCTCGTCATCTCAGAGCATGGTGCGGAAATTCAAAGTCTTACCAACAAACAGACCCGCACCGCATATGTCTGGTCGGGAAATCCGACGTATTGGGCACGACATGCCCCGATTCTGTTTCCTCTTTCCGGGCCGACGAAGGATGGGATCGTTACGGTGGGAGGAAAACAGTTCACCCTGCCCAACAACGGTTTCGCAAGGGATATGGACTGGTCCATCGGGAAAGTGACGGACAAGACAGCCTCGTTCGTCCTTGAAGACACACCGGCCACATTGGAGATGTATCCGTTCGGGTTCAGACTCACCGTCGATTACACGCTGAACGACGATGGGGTCACCATCAAAGGGACAATCCTCAGCAAGTCCAACGGGATGCGCTTCGTCTACGCGCTGCACCCGGCTTTCAACCTGGACATCAACGAAGGCGCCGACCTTGACAGCTATTCCGTCATGTTCAGCGATGAGGAGAAGCAGGACAAGGACATCATGGTGAACAAGGTCTTCCAAACCCAAAAGAACGGCATGACGGGCAAAGTGATGCGGCTGTCCCGAGCTGATTTGGACAAAGGCCCGAACGTGCTGCATGCCGTGAAGAGCAAGAAGATCACCTTCGCTTCCAGCAAGGGGAATCATGGCGTGGAGATCGCCATGGGTGACATGCACACGTTGGTCTGCTGGACCCCGGAAGGGAAAAAAGCCCCGTTCGTCTGCATCGAACCGATGTATTCGTTTGGCGATTCAGCCCGGTCCCAGGAACTCAAAGAAATGAAAGAGACGATGCAGTTGGATGCGGGGCAATCGAAAGCCTTCACCAACACCATCCGGATATTCTGATTTTCATTGACTCAGGGCACGGAATTGAGTATGTTCGTTACCGTTCGGCGGGGTATGCAAGTATCCCGTTTTTTTCACACGCTCATCACAGGAATAGGGAAGGAACGGTATTATGAAAAAGTATGTTGCTGAAAGTATCGGAACCGCCGTACTGGTCATTTTCGGATGCGGTACGGCTGTCGCCATCAACAATCCGGCTGTCACCGGCGCTGCGCCGTTGGCTGTCAAAGTCCTGACCATAGCATTCGCTTTCGGCCTTTCCATCGTCGCCATGGCCTACTCCATCGGCAACGTCAGCGGATGCCATATCAACCCTGCGGTTTCCGTCGGCATGTTTGTCGCGCACCGCATGGATGGGAAGGAATGTTTGCGCTACATCCTCAGCCAGTGTATCGGCGCCATTATCGGAGCTGCGGTTTTGTGCGTCTTGTTCGGATCCAACAAAAGCCTTGGACAGAACGGTTATGGGTCGGCTTCGGCGCTCGGCACCTCGGCGGGTGTGGCGTTTCTTGTCGAAATGATCCTGACGTTTGTGTTCGTACTGACCATCCTTGGGGTGACCAGCACGGATTTCAAAGGCGCGGGACTGGTCATCGGCCTCACCCTGACGTTGATCCACATTTTGGGCATCCCGTTTACCGGAACCAGCGTGAACCCGGCCAGAAGCCTCGGACCTGCGTTGCTTGCGGGAGGAGTCGCGCTGCAGCAGTTGTGGCTGTTCATCGTCGCTCCGCTTGCAGGTGCTGTCCTTGCCGGGCTGGCATATCCTTGGCTGGCGGGAAAAACCTCGAAGTAACCGATCACGAAAAGCGCTTTTTTGCGAGGGCGGGAACGCCCTCGTTTTTGTTTTTCGGAACGGGTTGTTTGTTTTTTCCCTTTTGCACATACTGAAGGCATGTACGCGAATTACCATACTCATACTTCCCGCTGCAGGCATGCAGGGGGTACCGATGAAGCCTATGTGGCCGCCGCGGTCAAAGCAGGCTTCTCCATCCTGGGTTTTTCCGACCACAGCCCTTGGCCCACCCCGGAAGGCAACACGGGGACAGTCAGGATGGATATCTCTGAACTGCCCGGCTATGTGGCATCCGTCAGAAAACTCCAAGAGACTTACCAAAACAAGATCGAAATGCATCTGGGTTTGGAATGCGAATACTTCCCCCAGTATTTCGATTGGCTCAAGGAACAGAAAGAAACCTTTGGGTTGGAATACTTCATCCTGGGGAATCATTATAAGGACAATGTGCACGGATTGTACTTCGGCAACTGCATGGGGAAACAGGATCTCGAGGATTTCGTCTCACGTTGCATATTCGGGATGGAAAGCGGGATGTACCTGTATCTGGCCCATCCAGACCTGATGTTCCGTTCCTATCAGGTCTTTGATGAGGACGCGAAAGCTGCGTCCCGTGAATTGTGCCGTGCCATGCATAAGGAACATTTCCTCATGGAATACAATCTCCAAGGGTTCCGAAACCGCAAGTCGCGGCCGGACGGGCTTGGGTATCCCACCCCTGGTTTCTGGGAGATCGCACGGGAAGAAGACTGCCGTGTGATCGTCGGGATCGACGCCCACAACCCGAAGGACTTCAATGACTCGGGCAGCGTGGATGAGGCATTTTCATTCCTGCAGAACCTCGGTTTTTCCGTAGAGGAGACGCTGCCGCTTCGTTCCTGACCATTTTTTTACATTCATACCCCAATGCTCAAAATTTGAACAAACGCCCCCTATTGTTCATTGTCCCGTACAGAATCCGCTTTTATGTTAAGGGTACATCTGCAATGGAGGAAAACGACATGTATTACAGCAGTGGCAATTATGAGGCGTTTGTGCATCCGAGAAAACCTGAGGGCGTGGACGCGAAAAGCGCATATATCATCGGTACGGGACTTGCGGGTCTTTCCGCAGCGTGTTTTTTGGTCCGTGACGGACAAATGCAGGGGTCCCATATCCATGTTTTGGAATCCCTTCCGCTTCCTGGCGGTTCCTGTGATGGCATCAAAGACCAAACCAAAGGGTTCATCATGCGTGGCGGTCGGGAAATGGACAATCATTTCGAATGCATGTGGGACCTGTATCGTTCCATCCCTTCGATCGAGCACGAGGGGCAATCGGTACTTGACGAATACTATTATCTGAACAAGGAAGATCCGAACTATTCGCTGTGCAGGGCTACCGAACAGCGTGGAATCGATGCCCGCACCGATGGGAAATTCACGCTTTCCGACAAGGCTTTGATGGAAATCCTCAAACTGTACCTCACCCCGGATGAACAGTTGTACGACAAAAAACTGGATGATTACTTCGATGACGAAGTGTACACATCAAACTTCTGGTTGTACTGGCAGACGATGTTCGCATTCGAAAAGTGGCACAGCGCGTTGGAAATGAAACTGTACATCCAACGGTACGTCCACCATGTGGGAGGCCTCCCCGATTTCAAAGCCTTGCGGTTCACCAAATACAACCAGTATGAATCGATGATCCTCCCGATGGTCAGATATCTGGAGAGCCATGGAGTCTCTTTCCAGTACAACACCAAGGTGACCAATGTGGTCATCGAGAAGAAGGACGGCAAGAAAATCGCCCGGCAGATCATCTATAGTGACGGGAAAACCGAAAAGTCCATCCCGCTTACCGAAAACGATCTGGTGTTCGTCACCAATGGCTGTTGTACGGACAGCACGGCCTATGGGGACCAGAACCATGCTCCAGTCATCAACGTGAAGGATGGCGAAGGCGAAAGTTGGAGGTTGTGGAAGAACATCGCCAAGCAGGATGCTTCGTTCGGACATCCGGAGAAATTCTGCTCGGATATCAAGGCCACCAAGTGGGAATCGGCCACCATCACGACATTGGATGAAGCGATCCTGCCGTACATCAAGAAAATCTGCAAAAGGGATCCGCTTTCCGGAAAAGTGACTACAGGCGGCATCATCACCGTGAAGGATTCCGATTGGCTTCTGTCCTGGACCATCAACCGGCAACCGCAGTTCAGGGAACAGCCCAAAGGGCAAGTCTGCGTCTGGGTGTATTCCTTGTATGGGGAGAAGAACGGCAACTATGTGAAAAAACCGATGGAACAGTGCACTGGAGAAGAAATCTGCGAGGAATGGCTGTATCATATCGGAGTGCCGGAAAATGCCATCAAGGAACTTGCCGAAAAACATGCCAACACCGTCCCGACGATGTTGCCGTACATCACCGCGTTCTTCATGCCACGCACGGCGGGAGACCGTCCGAAAGTAGTCCCCGAGGGTTGCGTCAACCTGGCGTTCCTCGGACAGTTCGCCGACACCCCGAGAGATACGGTGTTCACCACCGAATACTCGATTCGTACCGGTATGGAAGCGGTATATACCTTGCTGGACATCGACCGCGGCGTTCCGGAAGTCTGGGGCAGCGTCTATGATGTCCGTTGCATGCTGGATGCGACGAGCAAACTGCTCGATGGCAGGAAACTCACCGATGTCAAAGTGCCTTTCATCGTGAAGGTCGGAGAAAAGAAAGGCCTCAAGGCTGCGAAAGGCACGCTTGTTGAGACTATGCTCGAACGCTATCACCTTGTGTAATGGAACGAGGGGGCTGGAAACAGCCCCCTGTATTCGATAAAATCCCGATATGATCACCGACATAGCATGGGATTTCGATGGAACGCTTTTCGACAGTTACCCCTTCATTCTGGAGTGTTTCCGAAAGGCTCTTCTGGATTGTGGCTTTACGGACAGCGACGAACGCATCCTCGCCCACATCAAAGTGACCGTCACAAACGCTTTGCATTTCTACGGGACAACCTATGGCATTCCGCAGGAAATGCTTTTGGCTTGCTTCCAACGCTACAACAAGACACCAAACTGGGATCTCGTGAAGCCCTATCCGGGTGTGCGGGACTGTCTCGCCTTCGTTGTGGAAAGCGGGAAACGCAACCATCTGTACACCCATCGGAGCAAGGAAGCAGTTTCGTATCTGGAGCATTCCGGCCTGAAAGGCTTTTTCTCTTCGTTCATCACAAGCGAGGACGGTTTTCCTCCAAAGCCGGCACCCGATGCGCTTAATGCTTTGACGGCAAAGCGAAACATCAAGCACGAGAATCTCCTGATGGTCGGAGACAGACCCATCGACATCGATGCCGCCTGGAATGCAGGATGCCAGAGTTGCTTTTACAATTCAAACAGGTTGCCGCAGCCCCAGCATGCCACATATCATGTCGATGATTACCGGCAACTGCAGCAACTGTTCAGAAATTTCATGCCTCAACAGGCACTTTCACGACAATCTTGACGACAGGAACGGATTTTCCCACTGTACAGCGGGGTTTGTGCGCATCTTCCGGAGCAAGCACAATATAATCGCCCGCATTCAGCACTACGGTGCCAAAAGCCTTGGGGTCTTTGTAGAATGTGATGTCATTCGCACCATTGTACGGTGTCTTCACCACAAGACCGTCACGAGTTGAGACACCCATGGCTTCTTCTCCAGAGACCACATATTGAAGGTCGTAAAACTTCTCATGTGTCTCGAAACTCAACTTGCTTGCGTCTTCAGTAGCATACCGTTGGACACTTGCCCTCACCCCTTCACCAAGCTCATACCATCCCTCGGCAAGACTGGACAAGTCTTTGCGATTGATGAATTCCATCGCTTTGGCGAACTTCTTGTTTTTAAACTCATACCTGAGTTCTTTCTTGATCGTACCTGTCAACATAGTTTTCTCCTTGACGAATTATCTCAACATACCGTTTTTTCTTACCTAAGCCCATAATAGACAAGATACCGAATGATCGCGGATAAATCTATCCAGATTTCCTTTTATCCTCAATTTCTTGGTTTAATTGTACCTTGAATCTTTTGTAGACATTGAGGAAAAGGACTATCACCCCCAAATACAATTTTAGTTTATTCAGCTTTGCCAACAAAAACGCTATAAGGCCTCTTACAAGGGTGAGTATCTGTGAAGTGAACGCGAAAACCATATCGCCGTCATCGGGCAACCTCAGGTTTTTCTGTCATACGAAACCAGCCACTTCCTTTGCAAGGAATAATCCAGTCTGCGTTTCTTCCTGATCCCTATCGAAAACCGTGTCCCACACCGCATGCACCAAACCAGGAATTTGACGAGGTCAAAAGCGACCAGGGGAGAAAACATGCAGGTTTATCGGTTCCCTCCGGACAAAAAGAATGGCAACCCGCTGTGTGCGCATCCGCACCTCAACAAGTTGCCGATATATGGTAGAACCAAGGAATCGCCGAATCTGCTTCTGTGCATTTGCTTTTGAAGCAGTCCTTTTCTCTCACCAATTCAAAACCTGCAAGGGTTGGAATCCTCAGACTCGCCCCTGATACAAAATTGCTTGTACGTTCTGGAATATACCCACAACCTGCAAAAATGTCAACTCCATGTTTATTGTTGCCCTGTTTCCTGACAAGGATTACCATGAGGTCATGGGACTCTATCTGGAAAACGAACACTTTCGCATACCCAACCAAAACATGGACAAACAACTTTGGTTGGAGCAGTTAGCCCAGTATGTCTGCACGGACAAGGGCCGCAGGCTGTTCATCGGCTATGGCGGAGCATACGCCTACCATTCCCTGGGATATGCCGAAGTATCTGCGTCCATTCTCCACGGACAATACCCTGAGCCGAACAACACCGTCATTGGACTGACGAACCACTGCATGGGCAACGTGTTCTGGGCAGTCACGGTCAACCCCATCGGTCTGGTCGGCTACAACCTGATGACCAACCCCTTGGAACGTCGCTGTTTTGTCGATGCGGGAACGGAAGAAGCGTTTCCCATCGACCTGGTCCATGCTGACGTGCTGCCTTCGACCCTGCCAGGGGATGTCCTCCTGCTCCAGATAATCGCCTTCCCCCATTCCCTGGAATTCTTTGACGACCTGAAGGACGGGATGCGTCCCGGACGCATCACCCCTGCCGATGCCGACGGATCGTCAGTATTGGTATGCGGTGAAGTGGTCGATTCTGAGGAACTTCCCATCGAAGGCGGTATTTTCGGCAAAGGTTTCTTCCGCAGAACCACCATCAAGACGGATGCGGGACTCCTTCCGCTGGTGCATACAGACGAGATGGCCAGAGGCAACGGACGTTTTGTCCTTTCCCGGTGCACGATCAGCGGAGATGCCGCCATCGGGGAATACCAGGAAGGCGCACTGTTCACCACGCGCCATTTCCTCCGTGTCCTCGCAGATGTCTTCGCCACCGATTGGTTCTCACGGCTTTCCATGATCCTGTCATCCGACTGCACATACCTTTCCCGTGGGGCAATGCGCGCAAAAGGCGCAGGAGAGGTCGTCAAAACCATGGAACAGATACGTGCCAATGAATTCGCTGAAGGGCAAAAGACGTTTGCCTTCCCTGCGACCCTTACGGAAAGCGACGACCCGAAACACCCTGCCGGCACGGAGTGTCTGGCTTTAAGCGCCTTGAAAAAGAACGTCCCGAGCCAGCAACGCCTGTTTAACGGCCTCGTCTTCATCACCACCGGGAACCAGCACATCATCACCGTGGAGACCATTGCTGATCCCGCAATGCATTTCCGCATCCATGATCCTGCAGGCTGGGAGCCGTTGGTAATCCATAATGACAAGTCCGCCTGGCAGGCCATCATCAAGAGATGGGAACAGAAAGATGTTGCGGCGACGTATATGGGTATGGAGGCCACCTGCACCAGCAGATATGGGGAATCCCGCAAAAAAGGAAAAGAAACCGCTTTCCAACTCCTCAACTTGATCATGAACATGGTGCGGGAGCATGGCTGTGTCTTCAGCCAAGGACTTACGTTCCGCGACGGCTCGGCGTGCTACAAATTGGACATTACTGTGTCCGAGGAAGGCACCATCACCGATGTAACCTTGGAAAAAACATGATAGAATATGCAAGGAGGTTGCCATGAAAGCCAAAGCAATCGTCTATACATCCCATGCGGGACACACACAAACCTATGCCCAGATGCTCTCCGCGGAACTGGGTATACCGTCGTATCCGCTTGACTCCTGCACCATCAAGGAGAAAACAGAAATCGTGTTCCTCTGCTGGCTCAGGGCCGGAGTTCCTGTCGGCTTGGAGAAGGCACGGAGACGCTACACCATCACAGCCTTCGGAATCGTCGGCATGTCAGCCGGAGGAGCGTCGCAACTCAATGAAGTGAAGGAAAAATACAAAATCGGGAACGATATCTTTTCCTTCTATCTCCCCGGTGGCTTTGAACTGTCGAAAACCCATGGCATCAACCATTTCATGATGCGGATCATGGGGGCGCTCATGGGGAAAAAGCTGAAAAACAAAGAGGACAAGACACCCAGCGATCTTGAAACCTTGGAGATGATCACCGTGGGCAAATCCCTTGTCGGACAGGAAAACATCATCCAAGTCGCGGAAAGCATCAAAGCGAACTGACCTTCTTCCTTGCATCATCCCCTCCCGGCGGTTATGATGGTTCCATGAGCAACGGAACCATCATTCTTTCCATCGTTCTTCTCGTGTTCCTCGTCCTGCAGGCATATGTGGCAGCTATGAAGAAAAAACGCGACAAGGAAGCCGCAGGGAAATACCAAATCCTGGAAACTTCCCTTGAAGAAAAAAGCAAGGAAGGAGGCCGGCGTTTCGACGATTCATTCCTCTTTGTAAATGACCAGGAACAAGGAGTCAGACTCTGTTTTGACGAAAAGGGGAAAATCCTCGCACTGGTTATGGAAAATGATTACCGTGAGATCCCATATGCGTCTGTCCAATCATATGACGTGTATGCCCCGGAGGACCATGGCCTTGTGCAAAGCGTCGCTGTCCGCATCGAAACAAAGGAACAGACGTTGGATTATTCGTTTGGATCCAAACCACGCAGGAAAGGTTCCCCCATGGAAAAACTGGTGCGTAACAGCGCCGGCCAGATGCTTGCTGCCCTTCGGGCCAAACTCAACAGTCAGGCCCTTTGACCCCGGGAGGCTTTTTCCGTAAGGCGCCGTTTGCGATGCAGGTGAAGCAACGATAACACAAAACGCCCAAAAGGCATCCCAACGTGTTGTCAAAGATGTCGTCAAACTCAAAGAGCCCGACATGGAAAACCAACTGGGTCACCTCGGTCACCGTACTGGAAAGGAACCCGAAGAACACGATTCTCCAAGGATGGGGCTTGAGGTGACGGGAATCACAGAGCAGGAACCCGAACGGAACATACAAGAGGATATTGAGCAACACCTCCGCCAACAATCGGCGGTCGCCATGGAACGCCCGTTCCCAAGACCAGAACAGACGCAAGGCATAACGTGCGTCAGCGGTCGGTTCCCTGAACAGCGTGAGGAAAATATTGATACACAGGTAGATGACGAACAAGATGATCCGAAGCGAGCGGATGGCTTTCTTCCTGATGCCTATTTCCGTCGTGATGACGAACAGCACCATCAGGATGACAAGAGATACGGAGATGTTGGTGACGATATGTGTTTCCATATTCCAACAACAGCATACCCTGAAAACCAAATCGGCGGTAAAGAAAATACAACATTCTTCATTGCTTGCTTGTTACCTCTCCGACACATACATGAATATCGATAATATAATCACAAATATCTTTTAATAACCGATAAACCATGGTATCAAGATACAGAGGGGTTATATGACGAAACAAGAACTGAGGGAACTCGGCGTCAAAGGGAATTTCACCAAGTTGTTCGGGCGTGATACGGGATATTCCCAAGAAGCCAGACTGACCTTGGTTCATGGTTGTTGGCGGAAGATCAACTGCCTGACCCTGCTCAATTCCCGACGGGACGATGAGGTATGGTGCGAGACTGCACGAGGAAACGTGGTGATTCTCAAAATCGTCAAAACCCTGCCCAAGGGAAATGCCGCATTGGTGCTCAAAGATTTGCTCATCCCCTCACTGCACAGCTACTTGGACACGTACAAGGTGGCAGAAGAGGATGCCAACGCCTATTGCATTCTGTTTCTGGAGAAGGGTTCCTTTCTGAAGGATCCGGCTTTTGTCATTGGGATGAAGGCCGACTATGTCGAAGGCGATGAACATCTCTGCCTCAATATGCGCGTGTTCTCCATAGAGCAATACCAACACGTTTAGGGACCGGTCACTCAAATTCCTCCAGTTCGCCGGAGAGCGCCCCTCCTTCCCTCCATTTGAGGATCTCGCCAAGGAGAATCTTGTCTTTTTTGGGCAAAAGCACAAAATCCTGAATCAGGTTTTTGGTCAGTTCATCCTCCGCTCCGATGCGTTCATAAGCCTCGTCCAACAATGTGGCCTCGTTTTTCCTGATCGCCGCAAACTGGCTCATATACAGCGCGCCGTTCGTTTCCGCGTTCTTCTTGTCCAGTTCTTTGTTGAACTCATATCGTTCCCGTGAAAACAGGTCATCAAGGGTGCATCCCAACACAGAGGCAAGCCTGCCGCACTGCTCGAAAGACAAAATCGATTTTCTCTGGTGCGCCGAATTGAAACTTGCAGGCAACAACCCTATTTCCTTGGCGAGCGCCGTCTGCGACAGGTTCCGTAATACCCGATGGCTGTCAACGTTCATCCAGAAAATCTGCCGGTATTCCCGTTTGTGTGCCGGAGAACCGGTGACAGCATTGGTATATTTCAAATTACTGGCATCAATCGCCCGTTTGTCTGTCATTTCACTCATCTGTGGATCCTATCCTTCATACAGTCTCATGTCCCATCGGTTCCAAACGAAACCGAAGCCTTCATCATGAGGTTGTCATTCCATACGCAGATACCTCCTGTCCTTTCCTTCGCGGACACATAAGCAAAAAGGGAGGAGGAACGGTGGAACCGGATCCATACAACAAGCATAGAGAACAGTCCTACAAAGAATACATGTACCACCATAACGCATCCGGAAGAAAACACAACTCCTTTTTACGGGATGCTACCGCATACGGTACCTTTCACCGAGCATCCGCAACATGTCTTGCCCTTGCCGGATATTTGTCATTCTTGGTGAGATGCGCTAAAGTACAAACATGAAAAAAATACGAATCATCACCTTGTTGCTATCATCAATCCTCATCAGTTCGTGCGCGACCAAGACTCCGGAGCAAAGCATCGACCGCATGGGGACATTCATGATGGGTACGGCGACTCCCCAAGCTTCCGAACTGCTTGCAGGAAGTCTCAATTTGGCCGATTACCGTGACCAATGGACGCTGGATGAAGCATCAGGCAGCAGAATCCTGAAGTATGTCGTGTATGTCTCCAATCCTGTCGACGCCGTGAAGGAATGCATGACCATTTTCGTGCCCAAGGAATACCTCAACGATGACGGCACGGTCAATCCAAACGGAAAGAAACAGCAATACACAGCCCTCACCGCCCCTGTCATCTACAAAAACGGCGTCTCCGGATATTCCGAAGCGGACGCGGAGAACTCCGCCAGCCGTTTTGCGGACTATCTTGATGCGGGTTTTGTGGTCGTCAGTCCCGCCAGCAGGGGCAGACAAACCAAAGCCAACGATGCATTTGTCGGAAAAAGTCCGGCTGCCTTGGTTGACCTGAAGGCAGGCATCCGGTTCCTCAAAGCAAACAAAGGCGTCATCCCCGGGGACATGGAGAGAATCATTTCCATCGGCACCAGCGCCGGAGGCGCCATGTCTTCCCTTCTCGGTTCCACCGGAGACAATGAACGGTTCCTTCCGTATCTGAGGGAAATCGGAGCGGTCATGAACCAATCCGACGCGGTCTACGCAGCCCAATGCTACTGTCCGGTCACTGATCTCGACCATGCGGATGCCGCGTACGAATGGATGTACCTTGCCAGCGATTCCTTCACAGCGCGCTTTTCGAATTCGGCGCAACCTCTCTCCGCCTTCAAAAAGGCCTTGGGGAAAAACCTTGCCGAAGCGTATGTCCCCTATGCGAACAGCCTTGGGCTGAAAAGTTTCGACGGCACCCAAGACCTGACCCTCACCGACACCCGCTCCGGTTCCCTGCTGACGTACCTCACTTCCCTCGTAGAACAAGCGGCGACCACCTATCTTTCCCGAATCGCGGCGAAAGGCCCGGCTGCGGAATATACGGTCGCGCAATACATCAAGGGTGAGTACACCACCACAAGCAGGAACATGATGACAGGAAAGGAAGAAACGGTGAAAGGAACCGATCTTTCTTCCTTCCTCTCGTGGGATGGGAAACAAGCCCGCATCACGGACTTTGACGCATATCTCCTTTCCTTCAACCCACGCATGAAAGACATCCTCGCATTCGACACGTTCGACCTTTCTTCCGGAGAGGATGAGGAATTCGGCACCGAAAAGGAAGATTTCGTCCATTTCAGCACAATGGTCGGACCTGCTTTGGAAAAGCTGAAAACCCTCTATCCCGAAGCATACGCGACGTACCATGATGCATATGCGGTCGAAAATGATGCAAAACTCGCGGAGCGGGTATATCTCATCAATCCGTACAACTTCGTCGGGACAAACGAAATCTGCACCCCGGCCCGTTATTTCCGTTTCCGCATCGGCACCAAAGACGCGGACACCAGTTTCCTGGTATCGCTGAACCTGGCCTTGGAACTCCAGGCTCAAGGAAAGAGCACGGTCGATTACGCGTATGTGTGGGGGGAAGGGCATGGTGATGCCGATTACCCCGGAGAACTGGTGGACTGGATCCAATCCATCACCAAATGAAAAAGATTCCCCGCTCAGAACGAATATTCCTGCGGGGAACCAACATCAATACAATTTCATACAGAGAGACTTTCGATGCAATCAGTTCTTCTCAGCGTTCTGTGTGGTGCCCTGATTGTCTCCGCCCTTGACGGGTTTCTGACCTTTCTTCTTGCTCATATCGAATCCTCCCAAAAAGAAAGGTGTTTTAGATTCTTCCGAAAAAATAGTCAATAGGTTCCTCATTTTTTTTCTCAACACCACAAAAGAACAAATATGGTATCATCAGGGGAAAGGAAGGAACCACTGATGGAACGAGCTGACCATGATCTTGCGTTTTTGTTGCGCTATGAGAACATCGCCTGGTACGAAGACGGAGAAGTGAGGATCCTTGACAGGAGGATTTACCCGGCTGAAACGACTTTTGTCACCTGCCACTCCTATGGGGAAGTCGCCTGCGCGCTCAAAGAGATGGTCACCCAATCGGCGGGTCCATACACTGCCGGCCCGATGGGAATGGCTCTTGCCGCCTGGGAATGCAGGAATCTCAGTCGGGAAAAACAGATGGACTATCTGGCCGAAGCGGCAAAGACGATCACCAACGCCAGGCCGACGACCGCCTCCAGAATGGCCATCGTGACGGAAGCATGCCTGCCGGCGGCACGAAAAGCCCTGGAAGCAGGTCTGCGCGCGGACCTTGCCATCCGTGACCATATCGTCGAAGCGAACAACCGGCGATATGACAAAATGGCCCAGGCAGCAAAATACCTTGTGGACATGTTCCCCCAAAACGGCAAGGTCATGACCCAATGCTTTGCTGAGACCATCCTCGGGATGATGCTCCGCGAATGTCGGGAACGGGGGAACGCGATCAAGCTGTTCTGTCCGGAAACCCGCCCGTATTTCCAAGGCGCCCGGCTCACCGCGACGGTCTGTCACGAAATGGGCTTCGACACGACCCTCATCACCGACAACATGCCTGCCTTCGTCATGGCGAAAGAGCACGTAGACGTATTCACCTGCGCGGCAGATGCCATCTGCCTGGACGGATACATCTTCAACAAAGTCGGAACCTCACAGATCGCCATCTGCGCGAAATATTTCGGCATTCCGATGTTCGTCTCCGGTTCCCCAGACGCCGGACACCCTACCCATGACACGGTGACCATCGAGATGCGTGACCCCGAATTCTCCCTCCAGGCCATGGGGGTACGGACCGCCGTCAACGGAGTGAAAGGATATTATCCCGCGTTTGACATGACCCCTCCGACGCTCATCTCCGGCATCGTTACGGAAAAAGGGATTTTCTCCCCCTATGACTTGAAACGGTATTTCGCAGATGGGGTCAGCGGGGAATTCTCCGTCTGACAAGCCGGCATATCTGCGTTCACCATACATGTTGTCGCAGACTCGGCACCTGCATTCTGCCTGACCCTTCCGAGCGTCATCTTTTGGGGACTTGCATCGTCTCACGGGTGATCGGGTCGCCTTCTCAGCAAGACGCTCCCGAAACAAAAGAAAGCGGCACCAGATAGGGCAAGGCAACGGTCTCCCCGTTTTCGATCATGGCCGTCAGATGGGTAACGGCCAGTTGCCCGAGCCGTTTGCGTTCATTCGTCCAATGCGACCAACGGATGCCGGTTCCCATCCAGTCATCCTCCAGGACAAAACCGTGGACCTCTTTTCCGAGGGAGAATCCCATCGCATCCAGACAACCATCCAAGGAAGGGACCAAAGAGAGACGGTCCACCATGACAAACCAGCCCTGACGGATACAGGATACGGACTCTTCCGGGATCACTTGTTCCATAGCTTGGCATACGACTGGCAATCCCCGCTCTTGGCAAAGTGTCCGTATCGCCTGTTCCTTATCTTGGGATGGTTCGCTTTGCGCATGCGCTTGCTTCAGGATCAACACCCCGCGGCACGATGCGGGAATGCGGGAAAACACCTCGGTGATGATGGCCTGGTAATCGAAGGTCACCCAATGGGTGTCCAATTCCTCGATGGCCCTTCGGCCGACAAAAACCAACGGGTATTCCTGACTTGCCAACGCCTTGATATCCTGATCATTACGGTTCACGCCGATCATGACGGCGCCGGATGCCAACGTGAGCCGTGAAGACGAAAGGTTCTTCCGGGTGTTGAGGATCAGAAGATCATAGCCAAGCCGTTCGGCTTCTTTCTGCACGCCGACAAAAAAATCATAGAATTCCGTCTGTGATTCCACCGGAAAGATATCCTCATAGGTGAAGACGGCGATCAAATCGGGATTCCCATGCTGCAGGTTCCTTGCCGCCTGGTTGGGGACATAGCCCATCTCCCGGGCTTTCCGGCGCACCGCGTCGCTGGTCTCCTGGCTGTAACGGATGCTCCCCCCTTCCTTCCCGTTGAGGATGGCAGAAACGGTGGCATGGGAGACATGGGTTTCCTTGGCGATGTCCGACAAACGCACCTTCTGGTAACTCATCCGAGAAACACCCCTTGTCCCAGCAGTTCTTTCTGCAGGGTTTTCACATCCAATTCGGTCGGCAGGCAATGACACCGCACACAACAGGCCACGGCATCCCCCGCAGCCTGTCCCATTGCTCCGCATAACGGGGAAAGACGCACGGAAGCCTGGGCTTCAAACGTACAGCTGACAAGCCTCCCTGTGGCCATTACATTGGGAATGGTCGGATTGGTCAATATGCGATAGGGCACCGTATACCAGGCTCCGTCCCTGAGGAATACCGATTTGGTCGCGACTCCATCAGGAGAATGGATGTCGATGGGATACCCGAAGGCGGCAATGGCGTCAGGAAACCGTGTTTCAGAAAGGATGTCCTGCGCCGTGAGGGTATAGGAACCCACCATCCTTCGGGAACTCCGGATGCCGATCGATGGTCCAGAGGAAAGCAAAGCGGCATGTTTGAAACCCGGAATACGTTCCTTCAAAAACGCATATAATTCCCAAACCTGACGTCTTCCCTCCAGTTCCGCCCTGCTGAGGCCAAAGGGATCGACCGGACTGTTCCCATTGACCCTGGTCATGTTGACAATGACTTCATTCTTGGTGTTGGTTTCAAAAAACAGCACGATATCCCTATCAAAGGTAATCTTTTTCTCCCTGATCCCCTGACGCATCAAATCCTGGAACCCGGAACACGACAGGCGGGAAGCCAGTTTCTGCCGTCCCGGATGATTCTTCAGAAACGGGAAAAGCGTGACATCCTTGTCCATCAAATCCCTGATGAGGGCAATGTCCACGCCGCCAAGCCGGAAATTCATGGTCATCGGCTGATCGGCGCCATCGCTGTCCCGTCCAGTCTTGCACGGAATGCCGGCCTGATAAAGCAGATCCCCATCTCCGGAAGCATCAATATACAAGGGAGCCTCGACGGAAAAATGGCTGCCGCAGGAGAGCAGGTCAATACGTTCCACCCTCCCCTCGTTCACGGTCACGGAAGACAGCATCGTATGGAACAGGATGGCCGCACCGCTCTCGGTGACCATCAATTCCAACTCATGTTTCATTCCCTCCGCATCAAACGGGGTGACCGTATAGGTATAACCGGTGGAGTCCGGAGTATGCCCGGGGGAAAGCCCCTTGCGCACCAGACGCTGAACCAATTCTTCCGTGATGCCTTTGACAACCTGTCTTTCACCTGCATGGAACGTCATCATGGGACCTGTGCCGGATGTGGTCAGCGAACCTCCAAGACAACCGGTCTCTTCAACGAGCAAAACCTTGGAGCCCATGCGTGCGGCGCTTGCCGCAGCCAAAGAACCGGCGATGCCGCCCCCGATGACGATCACATCAAATCGTGTTTCCATATCAACCTCATTTCATGCCGCTTGTCACCATGGCGTTGGATATTTTTTCCTGGAAGACCAGATAGATGGCCATTACCGGAATTACCGACAATGTGGTCGCAGCCAGTTGCAGATGCCACTGGGGCAAACCATATGAGTCATTGAAGTTGGCCAACGACAAAGGCAACGTGAATTTCTTGATGTTGCTGATAAACACCAACGGTTCCAGGTAACTATTCCAGATGGTGAGGAATGTCAGGATGGCGGCGCTCGCGACGATCGGCTTCGCCAATGGGAACATGATGCTTGAGAAGGTATGCATCGGAGTCAGCCCATCCAGGCAAGCCGCCTCTTCCAGTTCCCGCGGAACCGTCACGTAGAACTGACGGAACATAAAGGCGGAGAAAGCTCCCTGCGAGCAGAAGATCGGAATGAGGATCAACGGAGTCAACGTATCCAGAGCCCCGATATGCATCATCTCGAAGTACAACGGTATGATGGTGACTTCTATGGGCATCATCATGGCGGTGAGCAGCAACAGGAACAGCTTGTCACGTCCGGGAAAACGGAGACGCGCGAACGCATAACCGGACAAAGCGGAGATAAGGATATTCCCTGCTGTTCCGAGGAATGCGACATACAACGTATTGAGATAGTGCCTGCCGAACGGCTGCACGGTGAAGATTTCCTGGTAATTCGACCATCTCCAGCTTTTGGGGAGCAGAGAGGGTTTGCCGAAGATTTCGCTGGGATCATTCAGGGAATTGACCATCATCCACCAAAACGGATAGACGAAAACGACGGCGAGCAGGCAAAGAAGCAGCGCTTTCAGGACTCTGCGGAGCGGATCAGTTCTCATAGTACGACACCTTTTTCCTTACCGACCACTGGATGATCGTCAACACCAGCACGATGCAGAACAAAACCACGGAAATCGTACTGGCATAACCGGTCTCGAACATCTTGAATGCCTTATGATAAATATAGTAGACGAGCACCATGGTCGAACCTTCCGGTCCCCCATCGGTCATCAGCTTGATGGTGTCAAACACCCGCATGGACCCGATGACGGTGACGATGGTCACCATCAGGACGGAAGGCATCAACAGCGGAAGTTTGATCTTGTTGAACAATTTCAACCCCGTGGCTCCGTCAATCCGGCCTGCCTCAATGACATCCTGCGGGAGATTCATGACAGCGCCCATGAAGATCAGGACGTTCATGCCAAGGTTTTTCAGCACACGGGACAAGATGACGCTGAACATCGCCCAGCCTTTCTCAAACAACCAGTTGTGCGCAGGCAACCCGAGATGCATGAAAAACCAATTGATGGGTCCGGCTTCCCCGCCCTGCAACAGGTATTTGCAGACGATGGACCATGCGACGCCGCTGGTCACCACAGGAAGGAAAATGATGGAGCGAACAAACCGCACTCCTTTCTCACCGGAACCCAGATACAGCGCTAGAGAAAGGGACAACACCAGATTGAGCGGAACCACTCCCAATGAAAAAACCAAGGTGTTGAGGAGCGCTTTGCCAAACAGCTTGTCACCCCCCAACTCCCGGTAATTGTCCCAGCCGGTGAACACCGTTGTCCCGAACAACAGGTTCTTCTGCTGGAAAGAATAGATGAAAATCATGGCAAGAGGCATCAGGACAAACACCACGAAGCCAACCATCTGAGGCGCGATGAACGCATACCCCGTCAGCATTTCCTGACGATGTTGCTTCCTCAATGTCGTCTGTCTCATCAAAAGGCCTCCTGCCTGGACGTTATTTTACGTATTTGGCGTACACAGCGGCAACCGCATCGGCCACAGCCTGCACGTCGGCATCTTTGTTCCACAGTTTGTCCCACACCATCTTTGACTCGACATCAATCTGCGGATACTGGACATGCGAAGGAAGCACACGGCCGGTCTTGATGGAATCAGCCACCGCAATCTGCATCTGTTCAGGAGTGACAAGTTTGTTGCTGGAGAGGAAGCCTTCGGAAGCAAGGACGCTCTGGCGTGCCGGCGGCCAGATGCCGGCGATCCTGGCGATGCATTCCTTGTTGGTCATGTAGGCGACGAGCTCGGTCGCAAGCTTGACGTTCTTGCCTTTGGCGTTGGCTGCGATGGCGGCCTGTCCGATGACTGGCGCGGGACCTTTCGGGCCGGCGGGCATCGGCGCTACGTTCCAGGCGAACGAGGCGTTCTGCAGTTTGGAAACACGCGATACCTGACCGACGGTCATGGCAGCGGCACCCGAGTAGAAATCACTCTGGTCGCCTGGAGGTACGATGGAACCATCCTTGTACAGCATGTCATGGAACAGTTGGATGGCCTGTACGCTTTCCTTGCTGTTGATCAGGATCTTTCCGTCATCCGTCCAGGCATCACCACCGTAGGAACGGATGATCGGGATCAAGTTTTGCAGGATACGGGCGTCATAGCCGTTGCCATCAACCGTCTGATAGCCCCAGACGCCTGTCTTGTCCTTGATGGTCTTGGATGCGGTGCGGAACGCCTCCCATGTCCATTTCCCTTCCTTGGCAAGCTGGATCGGTTCGGTCAAACCTGCTTTTTTGAAGAGATCGGCATTGTACAGGATGAAAAACGGGGATGTGGAGAACGGCACGCCATACACATCCTTGCCTTTCTGCCACAGCGACATCGCTGGCTGGGAGAAATCAGCAAAATCATAGGCGGCCAACACATCGTTGAGCTTGGCCATCGTACCGGAAGCAAGGAATGCCGGGGCGGCGTTTTCCACTACCCAGAACGCATCCGGCGCGCTGGAGCCCTGAAGCTCGAGGGACAATTTCGTCGTATAATCGGCAAACGGAATGGTCTCGAATTCCGCATTGATCTGCATGCCTTTCTTCTGGGCGAATTCCTGGACAAACCCTCCGAGCAGGGCAAGTTGGTCCTTATTGCTGGTCCATGTCGTGATCTTCATGTTCACCGGACCCGCGGGTGCGGCTTCTTCTTTGGCGCCTTGTGCGAACAACGGGCACAACAAAGCCAGCAAGATACAGATGACCGTGATTTTTTTCATATCGTCTCCTTTCGTTAGATTAAACGTGTAATCATACACTAACATGGGATTTTGCACACGTCAAGAGTTATTGACCATCAACCGCATACGAAGTACAAAAGGATATATGTACCATAACCCCATCATCCCGGGCTTCAACCCCGATCCTTCCATCTGCCACGCACAGGGCAGATACTATCTGGCAGTCTCCACGTTTGAGTTTTTTCCCGGAGTGACCGTCTATGAAAGCGGCGATCTCGTCAACTGGTCATACTGTTCCTCCGTCCTGACGCGGGAAAGCCAATTGCCCCTTTCGTCCTGCAGGGACAGCAGCGGAATCTATGCCCCGACATTGCGCTTTCATGAAGGGATGTTCTTTCTGGTGACGACCAACAAAGCCATCCCGATGAACTTCATCGTCACCTCCCATGACATTCATGGTCCCTGGAGCGAACCGTTCCCCGTCTCCCCCATGGGCATCGACCCATCGCTGTTCTTCGATGATGATGGATCCTGCATGTACGTCTCCAACGGCACGGTCAACGGCGTGAAGGGTATCTATGGACACTTCATCAACCCTTATGACGGAAAACCGAAAAGTGAAGTGACGCTCCTCTCTGTCTGTACCAATGACGTGACGGAAGCGCCCCATCTCTACAAACGGGGAGGATGGTACTATCTGATGGTGGCCGAAGGGGGAACGGAATATGGACATCATGAGATGATCTTCCGTTCCAGAACAATCCTGGGACCGTATGCGCCGGATCCCCACAATCCGATCCTCTCCCATGTGAAAAGAATCGAACCGCAAGTGGTCTATGGCACGGGGCATGCGGATCTCATCGCCGTGGATGACGAGCATTGGTATGCGGTCTTCCTCGCTTTCCGCCAACCGTCCCGAACGCACCTTCATCATCTCGGCCGGGAGACCTTTCTCGCCCCGGTGACCTGGGATGATGAGGGTTGGCCTGTCATCGGGGAAGAAGGTCGCGTCCGGCTGGACTATGAAGACCTGTTTCTCCCGCAGCAAACACAGAATCCCTCCCTCTTACGGATAGGCTTCTCTGAAAACCTTTCCCGCTATCCCCTGGAAAAAGTCAGGATACCCAAGGACGCCTGCTATGTCCAAGATAGGGAACAGGGCACGATGAAGCTTATCGGAGACGGCGACAGGATGAATCCCACCCTGTTGCTCCTCAGGCAACCCGCATTCTCGTGCACCTTTACAGCCATATTGCGCAGTGTGAGCTTGCAGGGGAATGCCGGCATCACGGCCTGGTACAATACCGACTACTTCCTGAAGCTCAATGTGACGGATAACGGTTCTTCGTTCATCGTCTCTTTGGTGCGGCAAGTACATGATTTCCAAGCTGTCACCGAAACCATGACGACACCCCGGAATGATTGTCTGACCCTCTCCATCATCGCCGAACCGGAATGGTATACCTTCGTTGCCGACGGGAAAGAGCTGGGAAGGGCATCGACAGCTACCCTGAGCACCGAAGGCACCATGCATATGAGCTTCACCGGAGTGCTGTTCGGCATCTACGCCGATACGGGGGAAGCTGTGTTCAAAGAAGGTATGTCCATCCGATAAGCTCTTGCCTCAAGCGTGGACGGGGATACGCTTCCCGCCTCTGATGGCATGCTCGGGGCAGACCATCACGCACAGATGACAGCCGACGCATTTTTTCACATCCAACACAAGACCCCCCTTCTTCAGGGATAACGCTTCATGTCCCCCATCCCTGCAGGAAAGGACGCAACGGCCACAACCGTTGCACTTGTCACGATCGAAATGAGGCAAAAGGACGCTGTCGCGTTCCAAACCATCCAGAGAAATCATGTTGCCCACGCCCAAACCACACAAGTCGGATACATGAGTCAGCGCCTTTTCCCGGAGATACCAATCCAACCCATCGATGAGATCGTCGATGATCCTCAAGCCATACTGCATCACTGCCGTGGTGATCTGCACGCATTGGGAGCCCAACAGCAGGAACTCAACGGCATCCCGCCAGGTTTCGATGCCACCCATCCCGCTGATGGGAATTCCCGCCAATTCCTTGCAGGAGGCCATTTCCCAAATAAAGCGGAGCGCGATGGGTTTGACCGCACAGCCAGAATACCCCCCGACTCCGGACAATCCGCGTACCGATGGTTCCGTGGCATAGGTGTCAAGATTCATGCCCATGATGCTCTTGATGGTGTTGATGGCGGATATGCCGTCGGCGCCATTCTTCACCGCAGCGATGGCCATCGGACGCATGTCGGTGACGTTCGGGGTGAGTTTGGCCAAGACGGGGATGGAACAACTATGGCGCACCGCTGCAGTATATTTCGCCACAGCGTTGACATCCTGTCCGACATCCACGCCAAGACCGGCTTCTTCCATGTTGGGACAAGAAAAATTGCATTCGATGATATCACCGCCTGCTTTTTCCGCAAGGGCCGCGATATGCGCCCATTCCGCTTCGTCACGTCCCATGATGGAAACGATGATGACTTTCGAAGGGAATTCCCGTTTCAAACGGGCGATGATCGCAAGATCTTCTTCCAAGGAATTGACGGAAAGCTGTTCGATGTTCTTGAAACCATAGAAAGAGAGGCCGTCACCATGGAGGGCGGAATAGCGGGGTGAAGCCTCGCGGGGGATGAAGCCGCACAGTGTTTTTGTACAAGCGCCAGCCCACCCCATTCGGAAAGCGCGCGCCATCTTGTCATACGAACTCGCGACCACCGAAGAAGAGAGCAAAAACGGATTCTCCAATCGGACGCCACAGAACGACAGGGAAAGATCCGCAGGCTTGCCCGATATGTTCTCCATCCGCATCCGGTCATCCACAACCGCAGTGATGAGGTTCTTGATGGGGATCGCATTCTTACCGAGCAGACAGGCCCGCTCGCAGGGTGCATCGCAGTCAACGCACGGGTTTGTTTCCCCAAGCTTCATGGCGCAACCGATCTCATTGCCAAACCAAAGGCTCCTGAGTATATGGTCAGGCCCGACCCCTTTCGGGCATTGCTTGAGACACGGAGCGTTGTCGCAAAGCAAGCATCGCTTTACTTGCTGTATATCAACAGTCGATTCATAAACCATATATATCCCCCGTCGTTTCAGATTAGGACAGACAACTTGTGTTGTCAAATAATTACCAGGGAAAGCCGATTACTATTCTTGTTTGGGATTGCCTTACGCTGTTTCGGCATGGCATAGTCAGTTCCAACGCGGCAAAACGTGATGAACGGTCTCAATGTCTTATGGGTGATCCCTTCGAGCCTTAGCGCGTCTTCCGCTTTCCGGTTTTTCCGATGCCATCCTCAACCAAAGAGCGATAAGGAACACACAAGAAACAGTGCGCGTGTCCCCAAAATCGGATGGCAGAACCGCAGCATTGCGCAAAGTGACCATCTGAGCCAAGAACGTTTTTTCCCTGCTGATGCATTTCCGAGGATGGGTAATGACGGAGAAGGAACGAAGAGGTATGGACCAGGTCCTGTCCCTCATCCATGAGCCGTACTTCGTCATCAATCCATACGAAACAGTTCCTTCGCACCCGCTCACCGCAAAAGCGCCCCGGAACCTCCGTTTTACACAAAAAAACGTCCCATGGGATTACCCACGGGACGTCGTCATGAGAGGCTGATCGGATCAATACGCCTGGTTCAGCCAGGTGATTCCGTCAATCTTTTCCGTGAAGTACGGAGCGGACTGGAAGTAGGATTCGTGGAAATATCCATCGAATACCGCTTCTTCGGAATCTGCCTTGAAATCACCATTGGTGTCCAGCGCAAACGCATGGGTCAGTTTCTGACCATTGTTCACCGTGAACTTCGAGGTGTCGAATACATGGATCTTGCCAGAGGCGAGGTCTGCAATAGTTTCCTTCATCTTCTCCTCCGTTCCAGGAGCAGCGATGGCTGTGTTGAGCTTGGTCATGACAACAGCGCCGGCCCCCATGCCCTTGCACCAGTCTTGGTCAAGTTTCTTGCCTTCAAGAGTTCCTTTGATGAATTCGTAGAAGTAAACAGACCAGTCGATACGGGTGGAGATGATGGATGCGGCGGGAGCGACACCGGACATATCAGCATTGTAACCGGTGTGGAACACACCTGCAGCCTGAGCTGCGGTCGCCGGTGTGGTGTTGTCGGAGTGCTGGCTGATCATCACACAACCTTGGTCGACAAGAGCTTTGGCGGCGTTCGCTTCCGCGGTGGCGTCAGACCATGAACCGACGAAGGAGACCTTCATGGTTACGGACGGGCATACACTCTTCGCGCCGAGGTAGTAAGAGGAGAAACCGGAGATGACTTCCGCGAAGGAATACGCGCCGACATAGCCGATGACAGCCTGTTCCGGTTTGATCTTTCCATCTTTGATCATCTGGTTGAGTTTCATACCTGCGGCGACACCAGCGACATAGCGGCCTTCGTAAATGTTCGCGAAAGCGTTGTAGGTGTTTTCGAGTTTGTCGGTACGGGAAGCGCAGTTGGTGCAGGAGACGAAGTTGATGTTCTTGTAGTTGCCGGCGACTTCCAGCATGAACGGTTCGAAACCATAGCTGTTGTTGAAGATGACCTTGCATCCTTCTTCGGCAAGTTCCCTATTGGCATCCGTACATGTGGTGTTTTCGCCGATGTTGTACTTGATGACCCATTCCGCATTGATGCCTTCCGCAGCAAGCTTCTTGGTGGCTTCCTTCTGGCCCTGTATGAAGTTGTACGAATAGCCCTGGTCATTCTCATCACCGATGCAAAGAAGTCCGACTTTAATGGTTTTGGCCGTACTTGCCGCGGGCGCCGCAGCCTTGGTTTCCTGAGAACCATTGGCGAATACGAAGCCGGCGGTCATGAGCAAAACCAAAAGCGCTACTGTGAGTTTTTTCATTGAATCCTCCTAAAGAATTTGTTTTCATTACCCCGATACAGGTTGGATTGTACCACAACCATTCTTGGATTGACAGGGATTTTTTACCGTTCCTCTCGGAAATAATTGATTCCCAGCGATGCTGGAGGCTGTTTCTCTTTGTTATTCCGTATGCTTGACAACACCAGGATGACCACAGTGACGATATAGGGCAGTATCTTGTAGATCTCAGTCGGGATGAAAGCGATCTTCACCCTGAGGTACATGATCATCAAGGCGCCGAACAGGATGGAACCCCAAATGGCGTTCAGTGGCTTCCACATGCAGAAGATGACCAGCGCTACGGCAAGCCAACCGACGCCGGACAATCCTTCATGATTCCAGACGCATCCGGCGGTGGTGGTGATGTACACCATTCCGCCGATGGCTGAGATGCCTCCCCCGATGATGGTGGAAAGGTACTTGTACAGCGTGATGTTGATGCCGGCCGAGTCCGCGGTTGATGGTGATTCTCCGACGGCACGCAAATACATGCCGGATTTGGTTTTTTGGAAATACAGGTGCATGACGACGGCAAGTATGATGGCGAGATAGAAGAACACATTGTGGACGAACAGGATCTTCCCCAACACCGGGATGTCTTGGAAGAATTTCGGGAAAACGGCACGGGAGAATGCGTTTTTCAGATTGTTGCTCAACGCGACGTACCCGCCTTCCTTCACCCGCATGAACTCGCCGGTGAACTGCCCGACACCGGTGCCGAAGATGGTCAGGGCAAGACCCGTAACATTCTGGTTTGCCCGGAGCGTTATGGTGAGGAACCCGTAGATGAGGGAGGCGATGCCTCCGGCAAGAAATGCGGCGAACATGGCGATGAGGATGGCCACGGTACCGTTGGAAGCGCCTGCTCCGACCATTTTCTCATAATAAAAGGCACCGGCAAGGCCGAATGCGCCTCCCATGTACATGATGCCTTCCACGCCAAGGTTCAGATTTCCTGACTTTTCCGTCAGGATTTCCCCGATGGTGCCGAACATCAGGACGGTGCCGAACGTGACTGCCGCGACGATCAAAGCTACAAGAGCACTCATTGTCGGACCTCCTCGCTGGTTTTGTGGCGGAAAATCAACTGGTAATTGATGAAGAACTCGCAACCAAGCATGCAGAACAACAGAATGCCGGTCACGATGCCGGAGATGGAAGCGGGAACTTTCAGCTTCGTCTGCAAGGTGTTGGCTCCTTTGGTGAGGATGGCGAGGATCATCGATATGATGATCATCGCGAAGGCGTTGAGTTGGCTCAGCCAAGCTACGGTGATGGAAGTGAACCCGACGCCGTTGGCGACTCCCTTGTACAGGGTGTGGTTGGCTCCTGCGACGACCATGAAGCCGACAATCCCGCAGATGGCTCCGGAAAGGAACATCGTGCGCATCATGATCCAACCGACGTTCATGCCGGCATATCGCGCCGTGTTCTCGGAATCTCCGATGACGGCGATCTCATAACCGTGTTTGGTATAGTTCATATAAATGTGCATGAAAACGACCAACACGAGCACGATGATCCAACCGCAATGGATGCCGAATACTTCAGGAAGACGCGAGGCTTTGTCGAACATCGGAATGAGCTGTGAACCTTTCCTGCCTTCCCATGGTCCTCCTTGGAGCCAAGCGACGATGCCGATGATGATATAGTTCATCATCAGGGTGAACAGGGTTTCGTTGGTATTCCACTTTGCTTTGAAGAATGCGGGGATGAAGCCCCAGATGCCTCCGGCGATGGCGGCGGAGACGAACATGATGGACAAAAGCACCGGATGGGGCACTTTGTCATACCAATACAATGCGAAATAGGATGCGGCGATGGCTCCTGCCGTTATCTGGCCTTCCGCGCCGATGTTCCAGAAGCGCATTTTGAAACAGGGGGCGATGGCAAGGGCGCAACCAAGGAGCGGAATCGCGGTCTTGATGGTTTGCTTGAGGTAGATGGATTTGCCAAGAGATCCGGAGATGATGATCCCATAGGCGGTAAACGGGTTGTTTCCGGTGATCATCATCGGGATGGAGCTGAGGATGAGAGCCACGACAATCGAACCGACGCGGATCAGCCATGCTTTTTTCGGATCCATGGCATCTCGTTTGGCAAGACGTACAAACGGGGTTTTTGTTTCATTGATCATTTGGTTTTCTCCTCGCCGCCGACGGTGGTCATCATGTATCCGATGCGTTCTTTTGTCGTGGTGCGGGCCTCTGCGATGCCACTGACTTTTCCTCCGCACAAGACAAGGATGCGGTCGCAGAGTTCCAAAAGCACATCCAGGTCCTCACCGACGAATATGACGGCAACACCTTGCATCTTCTGTTCTGTGAGAAGGTTGTAGATGGTATACGATGTGTTGATGTCCAAGCCTCTGACCGGATAGGCGGTCATCAGGATGGATGGATGGCTCGCGATTTCACGTCCCACAAGCACTTTCTGGACGTTTCCGCCTGACATGCGACGGACAGGAAACGCAGTGTCCGGAGTAACGACTTCCAAGTCTTTCCATACTTTTTGCGCCAGTTGCTCAGGGGATTTCTTGTTGAGGAACACTCCTTTGCCGTGTCTCCAGGAACGGAGCATCATGTTGCCGGTCATACCCATCGATCCGACCAATCCCATGCCGAGACGGTCTTCCGGGACGAATGCCATTCTGACGCCGGCTTTCCGTATCTGCATCGGGGTCTTCCCGATCAATTCGATGTGTTGGTCGTCATTGCTGGTCATCCGGATGGTTCCGGCGCTCGCGTGGTGCAGGCCGGTGACGCATTCCAAGAGTTCCTTCTGCCCCGATCCCGCGATTCCTGCGATCCCCAAGATTTCACCGCCCATGGCCGTGAAGGAGACATTGTCCAGTTTCTTTATTCCTTCATGGTCGATGCAGGACAGTCCTTGCACTTGCAGACGGATCTTCGGTTGGTCATATTTCGGCCTGTTGATGTTCAGGACGACTGCGTGCCCGACCATCATGTCGGTCAGCGCCTGAGGATTCGTCTCGCTTGTTTGTACGGTTCCGATATACTTGCCTTTGCGCAGGACGGCGACTTCATCGGAGATTTCCATGACTTCGTTGAGTTTGTGGGTGATGATGACGATGGCTTTGTTGTCATTCTTCATATTGCGCAGAACGTCGAATAACCGTTCGGTTTCCTGCGGAGTGAGGACTGCGGTCGGTTCGTCAAGAATCAGGATGTCGGCTCCTCGATACAGTACTTTGACGATTTCGACGGTCTGTTTCTGCGAAACCGACATGTCATATATCCTCATCGCAGGGTCGATGGCAAAAGAGTATTTTTTGCAGATGTCCTGGACTTTTGAGTTGATGGCCCGCAAATCCAACTTCTGGTCGTTCAAGCCGAGTACGATGTTCTGGGCAGCCGTGAAGACATCCACGAGTTTGTAGTGTTGGTGAATCATGCCGATCCCATGATCATAAGCGTCTTTCGGAGACCGGATGATGACGGCTTTGCCGTTAGCGAATATCTCGCCTTCGTCAGGTTGGTATATTCCTGACAGCATATTCATCAAGGTCGTCTTGCCGCTGCCGTTCTCGCCAAGCAAAGAGAGTATCTCCCCCCGCTTGATTTTCAGATCTATGCCATCGTTGGCAACGACTTGACCGAACCGCTTGGTGATGCCTCGCATCTCAATCGCGTAGTTGTTCTCCACTGTTCGTTCCTTGTTTATAGACAAAATGGAAACCTTCAACAAAAAAGGAATATATTCATTTTACCACAATGTGAAGGCGAAACAAGGGAGATTTGAAAAAAAGAAAAGCATAATGACCGAACTTCAAGCTTTTGGGAACTGGCAAGAACCTTCGGGATTCCAGATTTTCTTCCGTGATGGCCTTATGACGGACAGACGGATAATGCATTTCCCATGAGTGACGCCACGATACGGGCCAAAGAATCCTCATCACCTACGTTCCCCGGAAAAATCACGTAAGACAATCCCGGGAATTTGCTCTCTTGTCCTGTCCGCCATACAGGAACACCGGCCGCGATTTGTCCAAGGACTCGCGCTTTCCTCACCCGTAAGGCTTGCACGCCTACATCACAGCTGGTGATGCCGCCTTTGGCGACAAGAAACGAGGGGCGCAATCTCAATCTTCCGACAACCGAAGTCAGGGCATTTGCGATGGAAACCGACAACAACAGGTTCGATGCCGGATCATCAGACGGGAAATCCACCCGTTCCCTTCTGGTATACACAACAACGGAAACACCTTTTCCGATGGCTTCTTCCGTTGCTTGCGACACTCTGTCCACTTCCTGGTCCAACCCGCCCTCGACAAGAACCGTATGCTGGTCGAACTGGATCGGTAGTATTCCCGGGACCTCGAAAAGACGCATCAACTGCATCGTCGTTTTCTGTATGTGGGAACCTACGATCACCAAACCGCCATGCATATTTCCCGCATCAACCAATTCATTACGCTGCAAATAGGGCCTAGAAGCGACATTTCCCAGCACTTTCACTATGGAAGCTGCGGATCGGAGGATACAATGGTACCCCTTCGAAAGGGCACGCGCAAAGGCGATCGCGAACACTTCAAGATCGATATAATCTACCGCATTGACCACGACTTTCCCAAAATGCTTCACTCCCGTCAGCTTATGCTCAATCGCATCAAAGTCCAGAGACCTCAGTTCCCGAAGCCCTATGCTGGTCACTTCAGAAGCTTTGACACGACCTTTTGTCTTTTCCTCACACCAACGTTTCAGATCAGACTCATGGAAACCGAAACTTTTGTCTTTCGCGAATTCCGTCTGGCCCACGGGGACCAAGTCCTGACCCTGTCTGACATATTGGATGTCATCCACCGTATATCTTCCGCCTTCCGGGAAGAAAGGCACAAGGATTTCCGCATCAACAGCAATACCTTCACTTTCCTCGATGGTCCTTCGGAGCGTTTCCGTCTCCAACGGATAGTGGCCGCGTAAGGTGGAATCGCTTCGGCTGACAATGATGAACGGTTTTCCCGTCTCCTTGGCGACATGACAGACATTTTGCGCAATCTGATGATGCACTTCCTCGGTTTGAAGGGATGAGAAACTGCGGGAATTCGTCAAAATGAAAAAAAGGCGGGACTCTTGAGCGAAACCTTCACGAATGTCGCTTTCCTCCCAATGGGTAAACACAGAAACATCATGGACTGTCTGAATTCCCGTTGGGTCGTCATCGAGGACGACAAGTTTCGGGATTTTCGCGACTTCCCGTGCATACAACTGATGCACATACACCCTGTCCACGTCCGGAAACTTTTCCAACAAACCTAAACTCTGGATTCCTTCCATGTCTTTCCCCTATCCGTCAATGTTTTCAAACCTCACCCAGATACGCATGGAATGATCGTACATTGTTTCGTGCCAAAGCTCCAAGACTTGTCGTATCGCTCATGCAAATCACAATCTGCGCGCCCTTCTCAAATTTCTTCCGTGCGCTCTCCCAATCATTTCCCAATGCCATGAGGATTTTCCCGCTTTTGATGACCTTTTGTTCCACATAATCAATCTTTTCCTGAACTTCTTGAAAATTGGGGTTCCCCAAATGGCCAAGACTTGTAGCGAGATCGACAGGACCGACAAACACTCCATCCAAACCCTCTACCGCCAGAATAGCATCCAGATTGTCTATCCCCTTTTGCGTCTCGATCGCAATCAGCGTCATTATTTCCTCATTTGCCTTTTGGAAATATCCAAGACTGTCATTCCCGAAATGTGCAGCTCTAGTAGAGCCTGCGACTCCACGGATTCCCTGTGGCGGATACTTCATTGCGGCAACCGCTTGTCTCGCCTCTTCGGCCGTCTGCACGTAAGGAACAAGCACGCCATACACCCCAGTGTCCAGTATCTTTTTAATCTGCACAAAATCATTCCAAGGTGCACGAACGAAAGGAACTGCCTCATATCCTTGCATCGCCTGAAGTTGCGAGATCAACATCTGGAAATCGCTTGGTCCGTGTTCGCAATCGATAATGATCATGTCCAGACCGCTCCCAGCCAAGACCTCTGCTGTTATGTTACTTGCTGCCTGACACCAAGCGGCCAATACTTTTTTTCCCGCAAGGACATCATGCTTCACTTTATTATAATTCATCCCTTTCATCATCTGTCTCCTTACATACAACCAATCATCCAAACCTTCCCTTGGGGAAAGTATGTCCGTTCAGTGGATGATCAAGCTATTTCTTTTGAATCGTCCCGTTTTCCGCAACATCAGTCTTCTTGTTCAATCTGGGAATCCAAACGGCGAACACTATCGTGAGCACAAGGAAAACCAAACTGTCCATTGAGGTAAGGAAAATCAAAGGATTCCCATTCCCAATGGTCAAGGAAGTCCTGAGGTATTGTTCGCACAACGGACCAAGGATGACACCAAGAATAAACGGGATGTTGGGATACCCTTGCTGCTTCAAGTAGTACATCAAGATACCCACCAACAAAGCCAAACCCATTTGGAATGAGGAGGAAGTCGCGGCATATACGCCAAGAATCGCAATCAAACCTATCGCACTATACAATACTAATCGGTTGATACGGACAATCTTCAAATAATAAGGTCCGAACACCCAAAGGGACAACGGCAACAACACTGCCGCGCTGATCAACAAAGCTAGATACATGGGCGCCAAGATATGCATCTGTGTCGTCAGAAGCGTCGGCCCCGGCACAATTCCATAAATCATAAACACTCCAAGCAAAACTGCAGTTGTTCCGTCACCTGGTATTCCCAAAGAAAGCATCGGCACCAATGCTCCTCCACAAACAGCGTTGTTAGCCGTCTCCGGTGCAATAATACCTTCAGGCATACCGGTTCCGAACAGCTCAGGGTGTTTACTCGTCCTCTTTGCTTCGACATAGGAAACGAAACTGGCCATCGAAGCCCCGGCTCCAGGCAAAACACCGATGAAGTAACCGATCAACGAGGACTTCAGATACAAAAGGAAACCGACTTCTTTGATTTCTTTCCATGACGGGAAAAAATCCTTCCGCTTGAACTTAATGCCATTCGCCCTCGCCACCATTTCCTGATATTTCCGGTTATCAACAGTAGATTGAGCCAAGACTTCGCTTATGGCAAAAGCCCCAACAATCAATGTCGTCGTATCAATCCCTTCAATCAACTGCGGGAAACCAAACGTAAACCGGGATACCGTTTTCAGTTTGTCGATTCCTATGGTCGAACAGACAAGGCCGAATACCATCGTAATAATCCCTTTCCGCTTGTCCTTGGAAATCACTACCATCGTCACCAAGGCGAACAATACCAAAGAGAATTTTCCTGGGGTACGGACCAGTAACGACAACCGCACAGCCAATGGGGAAACGAATATCAGCAAAAGCGCTCCGACGGATCCCCCAATCGCCGAAGAGACGGTGGCATAGCCAAGAGCCTTCGCACCTTGGCCTTTTTTCATCATGGCGTTTCCTTCGATACAGGTCATGATTGAAGCCGGAGCTCCCGGAATGTTGATGGTTATCGCCGTGATGCTGCCAGCATACAAACCAGCCATATATATCCCCATACACATCACCAACGCATACATGAGTGGCATTGTGTATGTCATTGGCAACAACAGCACGATGGCCAACATCGATGTAAGCCCCGGCAAAGCGCCGAAAATTATGCCGACAAAAAAACCAATGCTCAGGTAAAAAAGGGTTACAGGATTGAGCACTTGCCCAAAGCCACTGAATATTTGGATGATTTCATTCATGGTTCATCTCCACACTTCACCAAGGTAGTCGGATATCAAATACGAATACGTACAGTACATAGACAAAAGCACAAACCAATAGAGCAAACAGCAGTTTTTGGGGAATCTTCTGTAGTTTGTCATCATAGATGAGCATGAGTGCGAAAACATAGGCGAATGCAGTCACAAAAAAACCTGTTTTTTCGAAAAAGAAAACCAAAAAGGCGGTCGCAAAAATCACATATACGGGTTTTGCTCTCTTTCCTTTCTCGTTTTCTTCCGTTTTTTCTCCATCAAAAGAGGAAAGCCTTTTTAACTCTGAAACAAAAAGCGAGATCGCGGTAACGCCCCCGATGATGACAATGATAAGAGGAAACAAAGACTCTTGCGGTATGCCATTGATCACTGGCACGGATAATTTCAAGGCCTGCATTCCATACAAACACAGTGCAAGGAACGTCACCAATGGCGTGACGATTTCTTTTCTCAGGTATTTTTTCATTGAATGTTTTTCCTTCATGACCGGTGGGATTACCCCACCGGTACTTTCTTCATATCAAACCTTGCTTTTTCAATTCGTCTAAAGCGACAAAATCTTTTTTCTGAATATTCCCAATATATTTTTTCAAAGCTTGTCCATCGAGGAAATGAGGTGTGATACCTATAGAAGCCGTCCAGTCCTTGAATTCTTTGCTTTCAACAGCAACTTTGAAAGCACTCTCAAGTTTCAATGCGATAGCATCAGGTATGTCTTTGGGTGCCGCGATGCAAAGGAAGGAACTGGAAAGGAAATCCTCTCCCATTCCGGATTCCAGACAAGTCGGCACGGTCGGATAGGTCGCATTCCGAATGGAACTGAATTCACAAACACCAACGGCATCACCGCTCTTCAGAAGCGAAGCAAAATCCCCCAGACTCGTCACGGCAACATCAATTTCACCATTCAACATCGCTTCACGTTGGGAAGCTGATGAAGAATATGATACTTTGTTGAATTTTACTTTGTAAGTCTCTTCAATTTTCCTGACGCATAAGTACACTCTTGACCCTATTCCTTGGTCTCCGACCTTGATTTTTCCCGGGTTGGCCTTTGCCGCTTCGATCATGGCGCCAAATGTCCTATATGGTACCCGTTTGCTAACCATAATCGCATCACATTCTTCCGTCACCAAGGCGATGAAACGAAGTCTGTCCATCGAATAGTCATTCACGATTTTTTGATAAACTGCGGTCACGGCAGAACCATAGTTGATATTGCCGATAGTGTATCCATCCGGTTTCGCAGCCATAATGAGACTGGGGCCTACAGCATCAGCCACTCCTGGCTTGTTCACCAGATAAAATGAACCTCCAAGTTGCTTCTCTGCCAATTGTGTTATCTTTCTGCAAATGGAATCAGTTCCACCGCCTGCATCGGCATTTACATAGAATTGAATGTCCTTTGACGGATACCCTTGTTCATTCTCACCGTTTGCAAATACACATGTAATGCAAATAAAGACCATTATCATAAGCATTATGCTTGTTTTTTTCATACCACCCTCCTCGTGTTTATTGAACGATGTTCAATTCCCAATATCAGCGAACCGCATGCATTCCGGCATTATGGATCCATGAGTATCACCTCCTACAGCCTGCTAAGGATAGAAACGTTGTTTTCATTCTGATAATCAGTTAATTTCAGTTTACAATCAGATGATAACACATTTCTCCTGTAAGTCAATACTCTTTTTTTGGGGGGAGGAAAAAATGTAAACACCAAATGTATAGGTCAGCAATTCTTGAGCAGTTTGACTCTCCGACGATTTGAATGAATATCCATGCTCTCGTACGCCTTCTCTCCATCCTTATTCTTGATGGCTTCATAAATTGCCCAATGGTCTTTGATGATAGTCGGGAAGGATTCTACGTAATCGTCAAAATGCATCCGAGGCTCACGCAATAAGGATTGGATGATGGAAACAAGATACTCATACAATTCAACTCTGCTCATTTTCGCCAGATAATTATGGAAGGCTTCATCCAACGAAACCATCTCTTCAAGCGAAGTGGCTTTCTCTTGTTTCTCAATTATCTCGCGCAAGCCGTATAATTCAGAATCTGTCCTAATCTCGACGACCTTCTTTACAATTCCATCTTCCAGTGCTGTCTTAACTTCATACAAATCCAAAAGGGGCGTCTTGCCTGTATAGGATGCCGTAAAGAACAACCCAAACAACAAAGTCAGTTTTTCCAAACCGATGCCTTTAACATAGCAACCACTTCTCGGTTGGATTGATATGAAACCTAGCGCTTCCGCACGAAGGAACCCTGAACGTATCTGGCTTTGGGTCAAATGCATCTCATCAGCCATCGTACGGATGGAAGGAAGCTGATCGCCAGGTTGCAGGCCTTTATCTTTAATATATCGAATTAAGGTGATGACAAATTGATCGTTTTCGCTCTGATTCAATTGATCAAGGGATATTGTCGAAAACATGCTTATTCTCCCTAAAAGAAGGTCTATTGTAAACTGATTATCAAAATATATCACATGCTAGTCAATAAGTATTCATACTTTTTCCATGTATCAAATCTGAGACAACAGCATGAAAACCATAAAATACATCCACAAGATCAAAGAGGAGGCTATGAAGGTCTTGGCAAGCCCGAGCAACGCAAGGGTGATTTATCCGGATTCTGGAGCAGGCGCATTGACGCCTGCAACCGCCTTGTGTATCGAATCGAAGAAAAAACCATTGAGATTCTCTCCTGCAAGACCCATCATGAATAACACACCCCATCTAGACAGATCATCGGAGTCGTGCCGGATTATCCATGTCTTGGATGGATTGTGTTTTCTCAAGCAAAACCAAATTCTTTTGCTTTCTCCTCCAGGCTTTCAAGGAACAAAACAATCGCGAACAATATCATATCAAATTGCGGCTATTTTCCTGGCTTCTTCTTCACAAGTATCCGCAGCAGCCTGAAGAATCACCTTCCTCTTTGCCATCCACTCATTCATATCATCCAATTTTTTTGTGCTATGCCCAATCATGTCCAACATTGGTTTGAGGGCGATACCACCTTCTACTGTACGCTTTTCGATGAAGTTCTTTGCAGTCAATGCTGTCAACACGGACTCTTTCGAACCCTTCATAGGAATCTTGAGCGTTTCCTCATATATGCCTTTGATGAGTTCAAAAGACACACCACTCAACTTGATGTCGTTCGTTGTACAGTAGCTGACTAATTTGCTAGCCACACTATGAGCCTCACGAAATGAGATGTCTTCATTACGCACTATGGTATCGGCAAGTTCAGTAATTACACAGAAACTATTCTCAAGCCTTTCGGTCAGAATCTTCGTATTCACTTTCATTGTGGCAATTACACTTGAAAGCAGGTGATATACCTTTTCCAGACGGTCTGATGCGTCCGTAATGAACGGTACCATGTCATCTTCCTGATCATTGATGTCCCCATATGGAGTATTGTGTAACATAGTTGTCATCGTGCCACATTCTCCGACAACAGAAGAAAGGAAAGCCCTAGAGTGCTCAAGAGCAACAGGATTCCTCTTCTGCGGCATGATGGATGACACTTGGATGAAAGCATCATCAACCTTGAGTATCCCGTATTCCTGAGTAGCCCAAGAAAGCAAATCAAATGTCATTTTTCCCAAATCTATTGCTGCAAGCTGTAGGGCATTAGCATATTCGAGAATGAAATCTGCACCACCAATGGAATCATAAGAATTCTCCTGTACTTGAGCAAATCCAAGCAATTCAGCCACTCTTTCACGGTTTATCGCGAAACCGCTGGTTGTGATGGCGGCGGCTCCCATCGGGCAACAGTCAGTAGTCTCATATGCATGGAGAAGACGGATGTAATCACGATACACCAAGCTGAACGCTGCAAGGAAATAATGGCCTATTACAGAAGGTTGTGCCTGTTGCGTATGGGTATGTTCGATAGTTGGTACATCTTTATATGCTTCTGCAAACGCTAAAATTGTTTTGAGAAATCGCTCCTGCCCTTGCATCACTTTGAGAATGTTTTTCTTGACGAGCATTCTTTGCAATGTGGTATCTATATCGTTACGGCTCCGTGCAAGATGGAGCAATCCTCCACGGGGCCCTACTATCCTGATAATCTCCGCTTCCAAGGTGAAATACAAATCTTCATACTCTCCCGTATATTTCATATCGCCATATTTTGCATAATCGATGGAGAGTAGTGCCTGCATAATCGATTTTGCAGTTGGCTGATCGATCAGATTTTCCTCTGTCAACATGACCAGATGAGCGATGTTTATCTGACGCAAATCATACAAATTGAACTTTACCGCATGCTCGAAGCCAGGACTTAACACCAAATCAGAATAAATTGAGGAAGGAAACTCCTTCCCTTCTTCCTGATATGTTTCTCTCTGTATTTCTTCAAGCTTTTCTCCTGCTTTCATGATTGCCCCCTATGAGTTTCCTCAGAAACGAACGTTCTGATGTATTCTTGTTCACCAACATGGAAAATACGTTCTCCGCCTCCTTGAAGGATCAAATCATGAAGCGGAATGCCCACACTCCGAACTTGTACATCCGTCAACCGTGCCAGCTTCGAAAGATCCCTGCATTGTTTACGGATTATGGGAATGAGGCATTGGAACAGTTCCCCCATGCTTCCTCCGATAATAATTTCCTCCGGATTGAGAATATCATACAAATCGGCACATGCTTCCCCAAGTTTCATGCCACAGAGATTGATGCGGTTCACAACACGTTTGTCTTTCGCCATATACCGTTCGAACAAGGAGCGTGCATACGGTTCGGCATCTATTGATGCATGAAGCAACGACACCTCGCCCAAATCCTCTGCAATCGATTCCAATGTCGCGACAAGTCGTAAGCAACCAGTCTCCCCACATTTACACCGTTTCTCCACCCCTGTGACTTTCACATGGCCAAGTTCTCCTGCAAATCCGTTTGTCCCTTTGTAGAGTTTTCCGTTGATCACCAACCCCAACCCTACCCCTTGGGAAAGGAAAATAAACAACAAGTTTTTCTTTGTGTTGTCAAATTGCATCAACTGCGACAAAACGGCAAGATTGGCATCATTCTCCACAACTACCAGTTTCCCAACAAAAACCTCTCTCAAGCATCTCTCCAAGTTGATGCCTTCAAGAAACGGAATATTACTTTGCAACACCACTCCATCGTTTTGTACAGCGGAAATGCCTGCACAGACACCATACACATCCACTTTGCGGGCAGCCAAGAGATGTTGGCAAGCCGTCTTGATGTTTTCCAACAAATCGTACAACCCGTCTTGCTCCCTGAGAGGAAATGATGTCTTGTCAACCACCTCATTCTTCAGATTGACCAATCCTACATAGATGATTTTGGTATGGTGAAGGTCAAGAACTAAACTGTAGGAATACTCAGGATTTATCGAAACCATTGCAGCTTTTCGGCCACCTGTGGAATGTACATTCTCTTCAATAAGCACTAGATGTTTTTCCGCTAAAGACGCGCAAAGTTTTGATACAGAAGCGAAACTCAAATCCGTCAATGACGACAATTGTGATTTGCTCATCATGCCATACCTGCGGAGTACGGAATAGATAGTCTGTAAATTACCTAACCTCAAATCGACACTGTTTGCCGTCCTATACATTCTCACCCCTTCACTGATGCTGCTTTGGGGAATACGACATCAGTTATTGTCAAAATTATCGATATCCCTATGGTTACCAATCCAAGAAACATTGCTGTTGTCGGAACATCATCCGGAAGGAACAACCACGAAAGAAGTGCCCCAACTGAAGGGATCAGCAATTTCCATGCAGAAATTCTTGACACCTTCACTTCTGGCTTTTGGATGATATTCAACCATAATGTCGTTGCGCCTGCGGTGATGAAGGCCAAGCAGAACAAATCAATCACAACAGGCACTCCAACCGCACACAGAGGAACAGTATACTCCACAAAAAGCGATGCGACCAATATCATACCGCTTCCTATGAAAGTTTGTAGGAAATTCAATTGAAGCACCGGGCAATCCGCAAGATGCCGCTTCGCAATGATATTGGCATAAGCTGCTGTGCAGTCGGAAAACAAAAGCAACATCATGCCAGCCATCTCGCTTCTCCCCTTTGGATTCAAGTAGCCACGAGTGACGAAAAGCAATAACACACCCAAAGTCCCTACAATCAATCCGATCCTCCGCCTTCCATCCAATTGTTCGTCAGGAAGGCAAAGTGCAGCAAACAACATGGAAAAAACAGGAGACAAGCCGGTTACCATAGAACCAATCGAACCAGAAACCAAGTTGAGTCCCAAGTTAAAAAAAATGAACGTAACCGCTGTCTGAAAAAATGCCAGGCTGATCACAGATAACAGTCTTCCCTTGAGGATCTTCCAGGGTTTACGCCACGTAAAAGGTAACATGAGAAGCGATGCAATCAGCAAACGTTCTCCAGCGAGACGCAATGGCGGGATATACATCAAACACCGTTTTCCAAATATGAAAGCCGATGCCCATAATAAGCATGCCACGATTGCCTTCACATTGGTGTCAAAGGTTTTTTCAATCATGATTTTTCCTTCTGCAATAAGAATTTGACCATTGCCGGCTCAAATGATTCCATGGCTTCCTTATGTGTCAGAGTAATCATTTTCATGAATGAAGCAAAACCACAGCAAGCTAATCCATCATCACTCGAAATGGTCACATCATCCATAGAAAGGAATGCAGCTTCAATGGCGACTTGCACCGCCATGCCAGTCTTGTAGGCACATCCCGGTTTTGCGCCATCACAAGAGATACCACCAAGAGAGGAAACGATAATATTCATCGCTTGCAACACTTGTCCACTTTTCCCTCCCATCCCCCATACGCATGCGGCTGAAATTGCTAAGGCGGAAGAGAATGCACAACCGCAAATGGAAGTAAGAATGCCTGTATGCTGTTTGAAGACATGCAACATACCAACCGAATATGCGCAAGCGTGTTCCAAATCCCTACCTGCCACGATCGGAAGTGCATTCCAGATATTCTGCATGGCGACAAAGACGGTTATACCATGGTTTCCGGAACCGCCACAGGCAATGATAGGAACCTGTTCTCCTCTCATCCTCGCCTCCGTTACCATCATTACAAGACGCCGTGCTCTCTGAATCGGATTAGAAGAAGAACTGATTTTCCCCAGTTTCCCAATCCCCAGAAAATCAGGATAGAATCCGGAAAGACTTTCATTGTTAATTCGAAGCGCATCTCTGATGATACAAAGATCCTCTGAAGACAACGTAAGAATCGATTCACCGAGCAAATCAGGAAACTCATCACTTACGTAAGGTTCAAGTGCATCAGCGAAACGAGGGACAGCAATTGTAGGAGAATGTTTCTCATATTCCCCGCATTTCATGAACTCAAAATGGTCATGGCTTGTTTTAATCAAAGCAGAAGCTACAGCGCCACTTTCAAACGTGATTTCCGTCAGGTCATACACATCAGGCTGTGACCAATCCACATTCACATGAATCGGTACTTTCTTTCGTAATACGTCCGCTTTTCTCAAAACAGAATCTCCAATTGCATCAAACACACGCAATCCCAATGAGATATCTTCAATACTCAACCCCAAAGATAAGGCAGCCTCAATGCCTTTCAAATCAGTTTTCACAATACGGGCGGAATGGGCATTTTTATACAAATGGGTATCCAACGTGACCGAAACAGAAACAAGATTTTCCTCATGCACCAGACGTGCCGCATACATCGCTCCACAGGCGCATAGGGCAATGGCTGCAGGATCGGTACATCCCAAGGTCGGTTTCAACTCATCATGCAATATGTTCGCCAGTGTTTCTTTTGGAATCATTGCATTCTCATAGGGTAATGTGTAACAAATAGGCAGCATTTCCGGAAAAGACATCTTTCATTTCTTCATCTGAACAGCCTAAAAACCGGAAAATCCTCTGTTGTTCATCCAAATACGGCTTGGAGAAACCTCTAGGGAACCATGAAGAATCGGTGGCAAAAATCAATCTGCCGGGCCCCACTGTTTCAATGAACTTCCTAATCACATCTTCCAACGTCAAAGGGAAAGGCATCCATCTGATCCACTGATTGGAACCTGAGCTATCCACCCATACATTCGGCCGGGTCCAGCATAATTGGAGAAGATCCCCCATACAGGTGCAACCAAAGTGCGGTACGACGAAGTTCACCCTAGGAAAATCCAAAGCAACTTGCGAGATGCTGAGCGGACTGATGTTCACACCAGTCGCAGTGCCTCCAGCTGCACCGAGCAAGCCAAAATGAATTAAAACAGGAACATCGTACTTCTGGCACACTTCCCAAAGCGGATAGTATTTCTTATCGGAAAGGGACGTGTATACATCAGGACCAAGAATTTTATACCCTTTCAGCCCCAAATCACGAATAGCATGTTCCAAAGCTTCGGCGGCATGAGGAGAATCAGGATGATGATGCGCGAACCCAAAGAATTTGTCTGGATGTTTGGCCACGATACCGGCAAGACGCTCATTGCCACCCCCAGAAACGAACACTACTTTATCAACATTCTTTTCTTCCATGTCCTTCGCCCATTTATTCGCCATATCCTCATCATTGGTCGCAGGAATTTCCTTGGGGAAATCGTACGCTTTCCGCCAAATCTCACCTTGGTTCCTGCTTCCTCTACCGGTAAAGGTCGGATGCTTGTGCACGGGATAATCTGGAAACCCAAAATCTTCATCCTTCACCGGAAAATGGCAATGGAAATCAATAATCGGAATGTTCTGAACCATAAATCCCCCCTTCAATCCTTATTCTTTTTATCCTTTCACACCGGTAAGCGTAATGCCCATGATGATCTGGTGCTGGAAGAACAGATACAATATCAATACGGGAATCGTTGCCACCGACGCTCCTGTCATCACCATTGCCCAGTCAGTCTGGAATTCTCCGTTGAAAAACGAAAGTCCGACCGGAAGCGTATACATATTCATTTGGTTGCAAATAATCAAAGGCCACAAGTACGCGTTCCAATTGCCGATGAACGTGAAGATCAACAATGCAGATATTGCTGAAGTGACAAGTGGCATTCCGATTTTCCCCCAAATCTTAAATTCATTCAAACCATCAATACGTCCCGCATCAAGCAAGTCATCCGGGAGTCCTGAAAAAAACTGACGCATTAGAAAGGTTCCGAAGCCGCTCATGAGCCCGGGGAAGACAATCCCCCAATAGGTATCCACCCAATGCAACCGATTGGACATGATGAACCAAGGAATGACCAACATTTCAGTGGGAATCATCATGGTGGATAGAATCATGACGAAAAACAACTTTTTCCCGTTAAATTGGAATTTCGCAAAGGTATAACCGACCAAAGAATCAAAAAACAGGACAGCCCCACAAACAATGACTCCTGATAAGATGGAATTCATAAACCATCGAGGAAATCTGCTTGAAGAAAACAGTTTCTGGTAGTTCGCCACACTGACTTTTTTGGGAATCAACGACAAATTGAACACATCCCTTCCCTGCTTGAATGACGTCGCAATCATCCAGGCAAAGGGAAAAAGCATCGCCAAACCGAAGACAGCCAGCAGGATTACACGGACAACCGTCAGTGTTGTGATCTTCTTATGCATCCTCATCTTTTGTCACCTTCATTTGAAACAACGTGATCATGAGAATAAATACGAACAAGAATACTGTCATTGCAGAAGCATACCCCATTTCGAATTTGTTGAACGCATTGTCGTAGATATACAAAACCAAGGGTTTGGTTGAATTCAACGGTCCTCCATCACCTTGTGTCGTCATGTTCAATACTTGGGTGAAAATGCGAAGATAACGGATAGTCCCTGTTATCAGCAAAAAAATGAACGTTCCACGAATCATTGGCAACGTGATTCTCACAAGAAGTTGCCAATTATTGGCACCATCAATCTTTGCAGCCTCATAATATTGGGCGGGAATGTTCTTCAAACCTGCAAGGAAAATCAACATCTGGAAACCCACATCAGCCCAAATAGTCATGGTCAAAATGGAGAAAAGCGCTTCTTTGGGCGAAGACAGGAACTTCCTGTTGGGCAAATCCAAAACAGTCAGGATATTATTGAAAACCCCTATCGGTGCCGGTTGGAAAAACCATCTCCATACCCACGCAGCCGCAACCATTGATGTGATGTAAGGTAAAAAATACACAGCTTTATACAAATCTGCCGTCACATCTAACCTATCGATATTGTAGGCAAGAATAAAACCTATCAACAGGCTTATGGGAAGTCCAAACACCACATACTTAATCGTATTGCCGAATGTCTTCCAAAACAATTTGTCTTGGAACATCCGCTGGTAATTTGCAAATTGAATGAAGTCTTTCTTTGAAGAAATGATATCCCAATCGGTCAAGGAAAGGTAAAAGGCAGAAAAAGCAGGATAAATCCTTATTATGGAATAAAAAACCAATGGAACAGCAAGAAATGCATATGCCCACAGCGCTTTCCTTTTGGCCAATGTATTGTTTTTGGATAATGTCGGTAACATGACTTCTCGTCCTTTCTGTAAAAACAAAAGATGCCGGGAACTGTATCCCGGCATCTCAAATCACTTATTTCTTATAATATTTGTCAAGAATCGCCTGCTCGGTCTTGGCTGCGGCATCAACAACTTGTTTCGGTGTCTTCCCATTCAAGGTGATTTCGTCCCATGCATCAAGCCAAACCTGACGCTGGCCAGCCTCGTCAATGAATTTCGTTGCATGCGTATAGCTCAAACCACGAATGAAAGGACCAAATTTAGGATCATTGGAGAATTTTGGATCATTGGAAAGGTCTTTCTTTGCAGGAAGTTCCCCAATTGCGGTCATCCAACGGGACATGACATCTTCACTAGTCAGGAATTGCAGGAATTTAAGGGAAGCCTCAAGTTTCTTGCCAGTCGTGTACTTTGTGATGCCATTTGCCCAGAATGAAGAGAAGTTGGATTTCACCCCTTTGAATGAAGGGATTTCCGCAACACCATAATGCAATTCCGGAACAGCATTGAGGGTACCAAGTCGGAAAGACCCATCAATGGTCATACCCATTGCGCCAGCTTTGAACGCAGTCACATCATCCGTCATGAAGTTCGGCATGCCGACCTTCTCGACAAGTTGCAGATCAGTAAGAAACTTAAATGCGTCATATCCGGCCTGAGTGTTATAGGTTACCGTCTTGCCATCTTCTGTGTATGGGCTTCCTCCAAACTGGCGAATAAGGATTTCACGAATCCAATGGTGTATCTGACCGTTGAGTTGCAACGACATGCCAGTCTGTATATAGTTGCCATTTTTGTCATATTTTGTCAGTTTCTTGGCATCGACCACCAATTCTTCCAAAGTTTTTGGCGGATTTTCAGGATCAAGTCCTGCTGCTTTGAACAAATCTTTGTTCCAAATCAAGGCAAGAGACCTTACTGCTGTGGGCAATGCATAATACTTTCCATCAAACTTTGCGGCATCGACCAAAGGTAGGAATTCACTCTCAATCTTCTGCGTTGGGAATACCGATTCGGGAAGTGATTGCAGATATCCGGCATCAATGTAGCTGGGCAACCAACCATAATACAAATTAATGACGTTTGGTCCGGTTCCGGTCGGCACAGAAGCCGCGACTTTGGTGTTGTATTGCTCATACGGGAATGTCTGCTGCGTAACGATAATATCCGGATTCGCCGCTTGGAATTCCTTGATTAACTGATCCATCAGATTGACTTTTGTCTCATAATAATATTGCCAGTAGACAATTTCGGTTTTCTCCGCTTTCTTTTCTGACGTAGCAGGTTTCGCAACCGTCTCTGTTCCGCCATTTCCGAATACCGGAAGTATCACCATCACGAGTGCCACCAACAAAAACAAACCTCTTTTTTTCATCTCACAACCCTCCTTTGCTTTCATGGGATCAATGATCCCTCTTCATAATTCAACCATTATATTGCATTACTTATTATAAGACATTTAATAAGTATGTCAATAATGACTTTTCAGGAAGATTTCACCTGAAAATCCGAAATAGAACACAGGTATCAAGCCACCTTAACCTCTTATTTTCTACTGGTGCATCTGCAACAATCGGTAATCCTTTTATGAGGGAGCAAGCAAAAGGATCTCTTCGGGGACATAGGGTTCGCGACGTTTCAACTCTTGCATCACAAGAGGATACCCCTTCTGCAGCGGAAAAGAAAAAACAAAGCGTAACATGACTTATAATACTCGACTTGTGGTATATCTGGAAGGGATGCGCAAAGCGCAAAGACGATATACTCATAGTCATGTTTGCAAAGCAAACGGAACAATGCTTTATACGACAAGAAACGGTCATCGCATTGAGACTCTTTCACCACATGCAACGTATTCTGCGATGAATTGTCACAAACTCATACAGATTCTCCTGATAACTTTTTTCAAGTACAAAAGCGTATGACTCATTCGTCACGACAAACATCTCACCCCCAGAATAAGAGGCATGTAGCTGCCGGAGGAATCTTTCCAAATCATTTAATCCGGTTTTGATTTCGCATGATATAGCTTTGTCATTGAATTAAATCATATTGACTCATATGAAAGCCCACAGGAAGAAAAGACTTCGGTGGATTGCAGACTTTACCAAGGATTATTCAAGGAAACCTGATGAAAGAAGGATAGTACACAAACAGCTGTTATTACCTCGGGAAAATGAATAACCGCAAAGTAAAGGAATAAATCTCTACATTGAGCCTTGCCGTATACTGATGCTTAAGGTAAGAAGATGAATTACTTGAAATGCATGCATTCCTACCAGAAACGACAAACATATCTTTTCCAGACGCATCATTGAACAGGCCATACTGTCTTGGGAAATTCACTCTTCTTGTTTTCTGTCCAAGTGTGGCCGAAGTCACAATCGCTTCGCCTTCGCATCTGCCCCATAGGTATTGATAGCAAATACTTGCATTCTAAATACTATCGACACTTAACAGCCCATTATTAGGCTATCATTCGTCAGGCAAAAGCAAAAACAGAAGTGTTGTTACGACAAACTTTCTCCATCGCGATCAAGCACAAATTCAATATACGATTGTTTCTCGATGACTCTACGGCTTCCAGACACAAACCATCGATAAAGGATCAGTCTTGACGCAAAGGAAACAATCACGTTATTTCGGATAACCGCCTTCTCCTGTGCGAATGTTTTCAACGGTCAGAAGGTCTGGCAGGCATCCAGAAATGACAATCACAATCCAATCGTCAAATATCCATCAGGCGCATGGGTGCATTCTTTGGATAATCCCTATGCACACGTACATTCACGAGAACTTCTTATACTACGATAGGAGACATTTTCCGTTTGCCGACGGAATTGAAATTCTGACCTTATTGGTTTTGTTTGGGATCCGTACTGAAAACATATCATCCCATAATTGGCCGTTTTGCCTTGCTTTACGCATTGTATGTAAAGGAAGGAAACTCAAGTGACTATTCGCATTTCCACAAAAAGGGATGGCACAGAACAATTGCCATCCCTTCACAGATACTCTTTCGCATCAATACAGTTTTGTGAACTCAAAATCTTCAGGAATATCCAAATCCTTGTATGCTTTCTTTTTATTTGTTTCGATGGTTTTATCCAATGTGTCGAATAAATTATTGCCTTCGCAATCAATGTCTACTCTGAACGGTCCCAATTTATCCAATTGGAGATACCAAGTCGCTTCGATGGAACCAAGATCTTTCAGATTATCGACTCCAAGGACTTTTATACTGTCAACCCAAAGATTTGGTGTTACGCCTTGCGGAGTACAATGAACACACTTCTTTTTTTTCATCATTGCCATTGTCTCTGATCCCATGGTGGTCTTTCCAATAATCATGCGCAATCCCCATTGGTCTACTGCTTCAGCCCCCCATTTTTCAAAACGAATGCTACTTGTAGGCATGAAGGAGACCAAGCGCCAACCTGTTTCTTCCTGTACGATAATCGGACCGACATGAATCAATAAATTCAAATCCTTGGTCTTTTCCGGCATCACATGGTGTTCATCGAAAATCCAGCGATGCAAACGAGATCGGCATGTAAATGCTTGTCCACTGACATAGACAAGATCTCCCAGTTTCAATTGGGTCACATCCGCTTCTTTCAATGGTGTCGTAAGATAATATGTTGCCATTTTGTCACCTCCCGCCGAACCAATTGGGACTACTCATACACTCAACACTGGAATCCGCATTGATACGACTGCTTGCACGACGAGCTACCATACAATTGGTCGATGTATCCACACAAATACCTGCGATATGGGTGTATGCATATTCAACATTCACCGCAAACACGGAAGTGTTGCCGCCGCAACCCATAATTCCAATACCCAAATCATTGATCGCCTTATAAATGTCAGTTTCGATCTTATGGAACATCGGATCGGGATGTGCTGAACCTATTGTTCTCAAGCAGGCTGCCTCCTTCGCCAATTTCGAGGCAACATTCGCTGTCCCGCCAATACCGATACCCAAAATTGAAGGCGGACACACCGCACCGGCTCTCGCCGATGCAATGAATGAATCAATTACCTGTTTTTCAATTCCCATCACACCATCCGCAAAAGCAACAACACGATGCCTTGTTCCACCAAAGCACTCAGATCCACCTCCCTTTGCGACATAGGTAACTTCGATGCTGTTTCCAGGAACGAATTGATAAGTGAAATCGGGAATATTCATCCCAACATTATCGCCAGGATCATATCCTGTAAGAGGATGTTTCATAGTTTTTCTGAGATATCCAAGTTTTGTAGCTTTTCTGACAGCTTCACGAGTCGCATCCTCAAGCCCCATCATTCCTTCTTCCAATTCACAATCATTACCAATTTTATAAAAGAAAATCGGCCATCCTGTGTCAGGACAAGCGGGATTGTCACGTTGTATGGAAATCTTTGTACTCAAATACGTTTTTTCCAAACCTTCTTTGGCAGCTGGCATTTTCTCCGCTGCTATTGCTTTTTCGAAAGCTTTTTGGACGTCTTCAGAAAGGACTGTTGCTCCTTTTCGAATTGTTTGGAAAATCACTTCCTGGTATACTTCACGTCGTATCATTCCGCCCTCCTTTTCATGGGATCAAGATATTCGCGAGTGGCAGTTGTTGTTGACACCCATAGACGTCGTCATCATCAATATTTCCGCTGATAGTCCGCCGCGGAATTGTGATTTTGATTGAATTGACAATGTCATAATAGACAATATCGACCATTTTCGAAGAAATCCCATATGCTTTTCCCACAGCTTGTTGAGTAAGCGTATTACTGTTTTTAACCCGTAGAAAATCTTTCTTGTCTTTGAATATGAGATCCATGGTGACCGACAAAGGACCTGCATTTTTACTCCGAAGGATCACTGCAATATCATTAAGTTTTTCCATCATGCACCTACCTTGACGTAATCAATCTTGCTTGTCTCAAGAAGATCATCAACATCCACCAAATGATAAATTCCGAAAACATACACCGCACCGCATTCGATATCAGAGGGGGAATAAGGAAATGCCAAATTTCCTGCAGATGATTTCCGACCAGGATAATCCGTATGCAAAAGTCTTGAACGGCACAGCGCGCATACCGTATTTGCCAGTTCCTGTGTTTTCGCCACAACATCAATAACGATTCCCATATTGCAATCCGGTAACTCCGGAACAACGGAACCAGGAAGCGGGGTACCAAACTTTTTCAACATAATCGTGTATTCTTGGGGATTTGCTTTTCCTTCCATCTGCCCAGCGACAAACTTTTTTACTATCTCAAAAAGATCATCTATCTTGGAAATGGTCACTGGATCATTGATTCCCGCGATCGAAATCGTCCTATATCCGGCAAGCATCGCTCCTTCAATCTTCAAAGTTGGCTGTTTCACTTTTACAAATTTGCAATTGGAAACTTTCACGGCCCGATCACTCACAGCTTCATAATGTGCTTCCCTGAGATCGGCGTGACCATCAGGTTCATATATAAAATATGGGTTCCCTTGTTCATACATGGTATGTGCCGCAACGCGATTGATTGTACAAATTCGTGAAGGATTCGGTGGTTCCAAAGTGAAACTGTCCTTATCGTTTACTGTTGCAACCATCATATCAGCAGCAGCCATCGGCTCTGCACAAAGCGCCCCGCATTCCATGATTTTCGCCATATGTATTGCAGGACCTTCCTCCATCCCGTTCATAATCGCAGGAGCCGCATAAATTGCCGTGTCGCAGGATCTGCCGCAAAGAATTACATCAGGCTTGTGCTTTAAGGCTTCAATGAATGGTCCTACTCCTATTTGGGATACAATGTGCGTACACTTATCAATATTCTCCTCGGTCAATTTCAAACCAGGGCCCATTTCATGAACCTTCCCATTCCGGAGTTTTTCCTTCACATATTCCTTAGTTACCTCTGTCTCAATGATGGCCATGGTAAAAGAAAGATGGTTCGCCTGTGCAATTTCTTCGATAATTGTCCGTGTCCATTGCACATGCACGCCGGCACCTGACCCTCCAGCAGTACCGATAATCAATGGAATTTTTTTCTGGACTGCATAGGGCAACACCAATTCCAAATCACGTTTCACCGCATTCCTGTTGGTGAACGACTTCCCAGCTCCCAGATAACAGGGACCTGGATCAGTGGAACCGGCATCTGTGCCAATATAATCGACATCTGTCATTTTTTTGACAACATCGAGGCTTTTTTTCTCATATCCATAACCAAGCATTCCGCAAAGCGATACAATTTTCATTTCTACTTTCTCCTATCTCATCAACGAGGGAATCCACAGTGAAAGACTCGGCAACAAATTGACGACCACCAAGCTCAAAAGCAAAGCGACCAAAAATGGCATGTTCTCTTTTACCAAGTCTTCGATTTTCACATGTGCGATGGAACCTGAAAGAAACAAATCCACACCAACCGGAGGCGTGATGTACCCAATGGCAAGGTTGCAGATCATAATGCAACCAAGATGAATGGGATCAATACCATACGTAATGGCAACGGGAAGGAAAATTGGTGCCAGTATAGACACGGCTGCAGATCCGGTAATCAACATGCCTGCCAACAAAAACACCAGATTCAACAAGAACAAAAACACGTATTTGTTGGCGCTGATAGTCGCACAATACCGCCCGATCGCAGCCGGAATTCCCGCATTGGTCAACACCCAGCTGAAAGCAGAAGCTGTCTGCATGATGAAAATCACCACAGCAGTATTCACTACAGACTTGATCAATACTTTCTTCAAGACTTTCCATGGAAGTGCCTTGTCCACAAAAGCGGTAATGACATACGCATATACCGCGGCAACAACAGCTGCTTCGTTCGGAGTGACAAATCCGCCATAAATCCCGCCAAGGATAATCACCGGCATAAGAAGAACGAAAACACCCTCTTTTGTGGTATGCAAAAGCTTCTTGATGCTGAACTTCTCGACCGTACCATATCCATTTTTTTTACTAATGTACCAGCTGATAATCCAAATCACCGCTGAAAAAATCAAACCAGGGATAATACCCGAGCCAAAAAGTTCCTTTACTGACGTACCCGTCACCACACCGTATACAACAAATGTGATGGAAGGAGGAATTATGATTCCTGTGATTCCTGCGGAAGCTATCACTGAAGCGGAAAATTTCAGCGGGTATCCACGATCTTTCATTTTGTCAATCATGATGGATCCGATAGATGCACAAGTTGCAGCCGAAGAACCGGACAATGCAGAAAAGAAGCAGGCGGCGACACCTCCGGCTATTGCCAATCCTCCGCATATATGTCCAACCAAAGCTTGTGCCCAAGCAACCAATTTTTCCGTCATGGTGCCTTTGCACATGATCTCACCGCTAAGCATGAAGAACAGAATGGCCATAACCGTAAACGTATTAATTTGGGTCATCATCCGCTGAACGAGCATATACAAGGGAATCCCATCCAACAACAATGCAGCTATGGCACTCAATCCCAAACATCCCGCAATGGGCACACCAAGACAAATGGTTATGATGAAAACAATAATCAAAAGCAATGAAGATGTCATAATGCCTCCTCCTTGCTCGCAAGAAGTTTGATGATATCTTCAGCAAACACCAGAATGCTGAAGAAGGCGCCCGTAGGAATGCAGGCATAGAAAAAAGCCATGTTCATCCGAAGATACTCAGAGAATTGCAGGTTTCCCATCTTCGTCATCTGTATTCCGGCAACTAATACAACCATCATGAATACCACCAACAGCGAATCAATCAAAACTTCGGAAACAAGATGGGCTATTCCATGCAGTTTGCTTACCAATGCAGTGACACCGAGATGAGCCTTTGCCCTGAAAGCCAACGCGCTTCCCAATGATGCGCACCAAACGAAAGCCAACCTCGTCAATTCATCAATTCCGGCATACGAGGATTGGAAAATATATCTCGAGATGATTTGGTAAAAAGCGACAACAGTCACAAGAGCCAAAGTTATAGCTGAAGCAAATTCGACCAAATCAAAGATTTTGTCAAATATCCCAAGAGTTCTTGGCAACAACACACTCTTGTTTGATTTTTCTTCCATATCAAACATTCTCCTTATATAGGTTTTATGAGAACAGTTGCTTTTGAAAAATGATTGCTTATCTTGCTTGAATCGCCTTTAATAAATCAGCAGGACAATACTTCTGAAGCAAAGGTGATGTAGCCTCTTGGATTTGCTTGAGTACTTCTGGTGTGACTTCTGTATAGACACATCCATAATCAATCATCGTCTTCAACGCATCCTTATCCATCTGTTGACTGACTTCACGTTGATATTTTCCCGCCTCAATGCATGTCTCACGAACAATCTTTTGCTGTTCAGGTGTCAATTTCTTCCATGTCTTTAAACTCATGGTTACCGGTTCTGCTCCATATTGGATTGGAATATTCGAGTAATACTTTTGGACCTCGTGAATTTTGCTTTCCACCATAGTGGATGCCGGATTGAATTGTGCGTCTGCTGTTCCCTGTGACAACGCGATGTAGGTTTCACTCCATGGAATACTCACCGCGCTAGCACCAAGAATCTCGATGGTTCCAGACAATGCCGCTCCTCCGGCATACCGGATTTTCAGCCCTTTGATATCACTGATACTCTTAAGAGGTCGTCTGCTGTTGGAAAGATTCTTGAATCCCGTATCCCAATTCGACAAGCATACCAATCCGATGCTTTCATATTCTTTTGCATAATAATCAAGGACACAACTATCCATGCAATCAAAAGCATGTTGGTAATTCCTGAAAAGGAACGGAAGATCCAAAGCACTGATGTCTTTCATGAAGTTTGACAAGGTGGCAGGAGCATTAAGGACGACATCCAACACACCAAGCTGTGCCATTTCAGTCATTTCTTTTTGGTCACCAAGTTGTGAGTTGGGATAGACTTCAATCTTCATTGTCCCATTTGATTTCTCTTCAAGCAACTTTCCCCAATACTCGGCACCTTTCTGCCAAGAACTGTTTGCGCTTGATTTGTGGCCGACACGGAACACGATAGCCTTAACATCTGCTTGCTTTGTCGGTTCCGATGCTTTCGCAACTGGTTGGGCTGTCGTGGCAGGAGCAGAAGCAACTGGAGTTTTTGCAGCAGAAGATGTCGTTGATGCCTGTTTTTTGCATCCCACAAAACTAAATGCCATTGCGATGAACAAGAACACCAAAAAAGCAGAAACATTTTTTCTCATGATACACACTCCTTTTGTTCAAATTTGCATGCAACTAACATGCCAAAACAGACGAATCAGTTGTATCATAAAAACAAACAAGCAAAATCGATTTACCTCATACGTAGCATCAAAGAAACAAAAAAATTTGCATTATATTTCCGGAAAATTATTTCTATATGTAATATTTTACCGGTAAATTTATTCCAGATGGTATTTCTTTAATTTGCCATAAACGGAACGTATGGAGATATCCAGCCTTTTGGCCATTTCCGTTTTGTTATGGTTTTCTTCTTCATACATTGACTTGATCATTTCACGTTCCCAAGACTCAAACATCACTTGATATGAAGAATCATGCGGAATTGTTCTTTTGCATTCAGCCGAAGAAAATGCCGTAGCCGTTATGAATTGCACATTCTCAGTATGCAATGACTCTTGGTCTGAAGGCATGTTTATGACTGCACGGGCAATCGTATTGTTAAGTTCCCTCACGTTTCCAGGCCAATCATATTTCGTCAGTAACTGCATGCAATCATAATCAATATTGACCACACTCCTCCCATATTCATGAGCGGAATTAAGTAAGAAATGCTGCGCCAAAATGTAAATATCTTCCTTACGTATCCTCAATGAAGGAATAAGAATGGGGAAAATGTTGATTCGGTAATACAAGTCATCCCGGAACAAGTGTGTGGCAATCTTCTTCTCAAGATCCACATTGGTTGCCGCAATAATCCTGACATTGACAGGAATGGCGTCTACCGCCCCTACCCTAGTGATTTCTTTTTCCTGCAAGACACGAAGCAGCTTCCCCTGAAGAGCCAGACTGAGATCACCAATCTCATCAAGAAATACGGTTCCCCCATCGGCGGTTTCAAATAATCCTTTCTCTCCTCCTGGTTTTGCACCTGTGAAAGAATTCTCGGAATAACCGAAAAGGACACTTTCCAAAAGGGTCTCTGGTATGTTGGAACAATTCACCCGAAGAAACTTCTTGTTGCTGCGATCGCTTGCTTGTTGGATGGCATGAGCGAACAATTCTTTCCCAGTTCCGCTTTCCCCACGCAAAAGGACAGTGACATTCGTGGCCGCGGCTTGTTTTGCCGTATTGATGGCTTTGGATATTGCATCACTGCTTCCCAAAATGTCTTCAAAAGAATACTTGGCATGTTCGCACTTGATTTCATTCAGCGTGCTTCGGAATTTTTCCAAAGCATTCATTGTCTTTTCGATATTTCCAAATTCATGGATAATCGCAATGGAACAAATAAGTTCTCCTGCGATAAACAAGGGGACACCTTCAACCTCAACCAAGCTTCCCTTACTCCCCATGATTTTTGTCGCACTATAGGCATGTTTTTGCTGGAGTACAACACGATGAATACTCTTCTCATTTGCGTTCACATGGCAAGAATAGTGCTTACCGAGCAACATTTCTCTTTTTATCTGAAACAAATCTTCATAAGCTTTGTTGACAAAAGCGAAACGCTCATCATTTCCTACAATGGAAATAGGAATCGGCAACTCTTCAAGAATAGACTCGATACATACGCAATAGTTCTGATAGTATGATTGCAGGTTATTCCGATGATATTCCATATTCCTTTACTTCCCGATCGGGCAGACAGCCATGCAGAGATTACAAAAACGGATTCCCAGTTTTTCCTTTTGTGCGTCACGATGTGCCTCACAAAGGGATTTGTCTGTATAGACCTTTTCCGGCTCCGCCAAATTGAAATGATCTCCATGAATACAATGAGACGGGCAAATCTTCTGACAAGCTCCACAATGCGTGCATATATGTGATGGGAAAGTAGTGTTGCAAGGTAGTGGGACATTCGTCAAAACCGTCAGCAAACGAACTCTGGGTCCATATTCCGGGGTAATCAACATGCCACTATCTCCCATTTCCCCCAAACCAGCCAGTCTTGCTTGTGTTATATGGGATATGATGACTTTTGGACTATTGGCATACGCCGCTGTTCCCAAACCAGTAACGACAAAAGCCTTCGCACCCAAATCTTCTAGAGAGAGACAGAGTTTCTGAGCAGCAACATCAAGTTGTGAAGCTTGATTCCTACAGTGTTGGTCAAAATAATACAAAAGTCCCGGATCATCACGGCACAACAACAATTTGCATGCTGATTTGGAAATTCTTTGCGCGAGCGAAATTGCCCACCGATATTCTTGATTTTTCAAAAATTCGCGATTTTCGTCACGCAAATATTGAGAATCATCTTGTAAAGAAGAAAAACCTACAAGATCAACTCCTAAAGACAGTGCTTTTTCACGTATGCCAGCAACAACAAATTCATCGCCCAACATATTTTTAACCATTCCAGACAGTATAGACTTCAAATCATGATAACACAAACAAAAAAATGGTTACCTTTCGCACAGCAAAATGCATTGACAGTAGAGGGAAAAGTCCCATGGCGGTATCTCTTGTTACGGTTGGTTTTGGTTTTTCGATCATCACACAGGACATCCATGGGATTCCTTTTTCCCTTCTGGTCCCAAAGCCACGATTGACGGTACATGAAAAGAAGATGAAGCCGGGTAAGTGATATCCTTCACCGTTGAGAAAACGCACAAAGCATCTCCATAAGGAACACTAAAAGGCTATGCCCCTGACAAACCTTGTGTTAGGTCATGTAAAAAAGGATAAGATGGTTTTGAGAATTCTTATTTTGTTTTTCATAGGATTGGTCTCACTTTTCTCTATTTTTGTCTCATCCCCCTTTCCTTTCCCATTTCTTGGTATATCGCTATCTTGGACATTTTCAACTTACTCCAGTTGATCTACTTGTCGTTTTGGCTGACAAGAAAATGCATTTCATGGAAGTACAGGTACAAGACGGGAAAAGGGACATGGATTCATCCACGATAGCTTCAAGCCAAGATCTAAGAATGTTTGATATGATGGATCATGTGCATTACCATAGACCATTACTTATCCAACTACTCTTTTGGATGCATAAAGCGACAATCCTTTGCGTTTGATCGTCCCTCATCACAAGAATAACGCATATCAAAAGGTATTGTATCAAATGAACATTCTTGAAATGCGATTTGGTTTGGTTTGTTCATTGGAGAAATGTTTTTTTAACGTTGATGCTTGGAAATTATTTTCTACAATCTTGCCATCCACGGTGGTATACAATGCTGATGATGTATAGCTGCAGCATCCCATGCAGTTGTCAATTCTTAACTGGTAGCACCACGCTACCACTTTTTCTTGACAACTTGGGTGTCCAGTCCTATGATGAACGAACCAGTTTGAAAGGAGTGCCATATGAAAAGAGGAAAAACCATCTTTCTGACTCACATCGTGTTGTTGGCTTCCATCTGTCTGTTTTCAGCCGGTCAGGCTGAAACTGCACAAACAGGGAAAAATCAATTCCCTGGGAAGGCGATCCAAATTACCGTTCCGGCAAACCCAGGCGGGGATACGGACATGACCGCACGTTTCATCGCAAAGGAAATGGAACCGGATCTTGGCGTATCGATACCCATCGTCAACATGGCAGGCGCTGCAGGCGCTCTTGCAACCAATGACATCCTCGCCTCTCCCGCCGACGGATATAAGGTGCTTTATTTCCACACGGACACTATCGTGAGCAATCTGTTGGGAGTAAGCAAAAACCGGTGGAGTGACACGTTTGAGATCGCCGCGATCCCTTCGTATGTCGAGAACTTCGGTATGTTTACCACAGCCGACAAACCGTTTGGCGATGTGCAGAGTCTGATCGCTTATGCGAAGGACCCCAACCACAAGAAACTCATCTACTCGACCGATATGGGCTCCATCAACCAAGTGCTCGGCAGAGCCTTCCAGAAATTGACCGGCGTGGAGTTCATCGAAGTGGATGGCGGAAACGCCTCCAACCGTGTCGCTGCCCTGTTGGGCAAACAAATCGACTTAGTCTGCCTTCCGTACAGTTCTGGTGCCGAATATGTGAAGAACGGAGACTTCAAGTGTTTAGGATTGATAGCCTCAGAACGGAACAGTTTCATCCCTGACATTCCTACGTTCAAGGAACAAGGTGTCGATCTCGCATACAACAAGTTCTTCTTCTTCGGATTCAAGAAAGGGACCCCGAAAGAGATTGTCAAACGGTTTGCCAACGCTGTAGAAAAAGCGTGTAAATCACCCGATTATGCCAAGAACCTCCAAAAATACCAGATGGTTCCACATTTTCTGGACGCAGAAGCAGCCACACTTTTCATGAAAGAGCGTGAGAGCGAATACCAAAAATATGTTGAATTGGCTGGGATGACAAAAAAACAATGACCAGTCGGGGCATGCGGAAAGCATGCCCCTTTCGTCCTGTATCAGAACCGCCATGGTTCATATTCACCAAAGGGGATGACATGAAAAAAACGTCGTTATGCAATGATTTGACAGTCACCAGCATCATTCTTGCCTTATCCGTAATCCTGTTCTCCACTACGTTCAGCATGGAAAGCGTAGCTGTAGATTTTCTTGGGCCTTCATTCTTCCCGCGACTTGTTTCAATCGCACTCATGGTTTTGTCAGGAGCCTATCTCTTCACAGCCAGAAAAACAAACCGTAAGGCGGAAGAGGCGGATAAAAGCGTGGCCTCCCACAAGGATTTGTTGTCCTTAGGTTTGATGGCGTTCTACATCCTTGTTCTGAAGAGGTTAGGTTTCCTCATCGCTTCTTCCGTGTACTTGTACTTCCAGATCCTCTTGTGCCAAGGGAAAACGACCAAACGGGAGGCATTGTGGAACATCCTGTTGTCCGTCTGCCTTTCCGCAGCCGTGTATTTCCTTTTTTCAAAAGGATTTTCTCTCATACTCCCGCAAGGGATCCTTGGATGAGGCACTAATCTATGTTTGCACTTGGTTTTTCTGAAATACTCAATGTAGTCACCATCGGCTTCATCGCTTTCGGGGTGTTCATCGGAATCGTGTTCGGAGCGATTCCGGGGCTTACAGGAACCATGGCTGTCGCCATGCTCCTTCCTCTGACCTTCGGAATGAGCCCAGTGAACGCTCTTTCCATGCTGATGGGCTTATACATCGGATCCTGCTCCGGTGGTTTGATTTCTGCCATCCTTCTCAACATACCCGGTACGGCATCATCCATCGCCACCACATTCGACGGACACCCTATGGCGGTGAAAGGACAAGCTGGGAAGGCTTTGGGTATCGGCATCGTCAGTTCCTTTTTTGGCGGCCTTTTCTCCTTCATCGCACTGTTCTTCCTTGCGCCCAAAATTGCCCAATTGGCGGTACTTTGCGGTCCGCTCGAATACTTCGGGCTTACATTCTTCGCCTTGATGCTGATCTCCACGGTAAGCGGGGACAAGCCACTGAAAGGCTTGATCGCCGGATTTATCGGTATGGCCTTGTCCATCGTTGGGATATCTTCGATGGACGGATACCCACGGTTCACCTTCGGCATCCTGGAACTGAGCAGTGGCCTGAGCCTGCTGCCCGCCTTGGTCGGACTCTTCGCCATCTCCGAATTGCTCAAAGTGGTGCAATCAGGAGACAAAGGGGAACAGGGGGAATTGGAATCCTACCATATACAAGGTTTCGGCTTCTCCCTCCAAGACGTCAAAGGGCAGTGTCGCAACTTCCTGCAGTCCTGCATGATAGGAACCGTAATCGGGATCCTGCCAGGACTGGGAGGATCAACCGCCAACATCCTTTCCTATGTCGTCGCCAAAAACACCTCGAAACATCCAGAGGCTTTCGGCACCGGCATCGTCGACGGCATCGTGGCATCGGAAACAGCCAACAATGCGGCGGTAGGCGGGGCTTTGGTCCCTCTCCTCACTTTGGGGATTCCGGGCGACACCTTCACGGCGATGCTTATCGGCGCATTCATGATCCACGGCATCACTCCAGGCCCCCTGCTCTTCAAGACCAATGGACCGCTCGTGTATGCGATTTTCGCAGCCCTCATTGTGGCGAATATACTGATGGTGGTATTCGAATATGGTTTCATGAGAATGTTCGTCAAGATGCTGAACATCCCAAAGCACATACTCTTTCCGTTAATCATTGTCTTGTGTGTCGTAGGTTCCTATGGATTGAACAACAGAATTTTTGATGCATGGACACTGTTGTTGTTCGGCATCATCGGCTATGCGCTGAGCAAGACCGAGTTCCCGCTCTCGCCGGTCATTCTCGGTTTCATCCTCGGTCCGATGGTCGAATTGTACTTGCGGCGAGGCCTGCAGATGACGGAAGGAAACTTCCTTGCCTTTTTTAAGAACCCGTTCTGCGCTACATGCCTGTTGCTTTCCGCAGCCGTAGTGGCTTTTTCCATCTTCAAAATGAACAAGCATACCAAGGAGGTATCATGATCCTTTCCCTCTATTCGTCGGTTTCATTCAAAAATCCGTTCGGGCTTGCCCATACGGTACGGATAGCCAAAAAGCTCGGCTATCAAGCAATCGATGTTCGTGGTTATTCCTTAGATTCACCGTTGATCGGAACACGAAACATCAATGCTGTCGGGTATGACATGCTTGGCCCCCATACCCTTGACAGTACCGGTACCAAGGAACTCAAAGAATTGCTGAAAGCTGAGGGTATGCCCATCTCTGGCATATCCTGTTACAATCCCCTCACCCTGCCGGAAGGAAAAATGGCAGAGGCTTCCTATGACAGGTTTCTCCAAATGCTCGACTTCGCCGAAATGATGTCCATTCCCGCGATACGACTCATCGGATATTCCGAGAAACCCGCTGAGGCTATCTCCCTGCCTCGGGAGACCGCATTCCGGCTCTATTGCGGAAGGCTGAAGGAACTCTGCAAGGCGGCAGCACCAAAAGGCATCAGGGTGCTCTTGGAAAATGGCGAGAACTGTATTCCAAGCACCGCAAAGGAGATGTTGGCTATCAAGGAGGCGGTTGGTGAGGAAAACCTCGACATCGTGTTCGATGTGCTCAATTTCGCATTTGAAGGATTGGATCCTTACCAAGAACTCGCAGTCATCAAACCATACGTCAAGGTGCTTCACGTGAAAAACGCCATCTTCTCCACCGACACCAAAGACAAGTACGCACCGAAAAGCACACGCGGCTTTCGTTGGTCGCTCTTGTCGCAAGGGAATATAGACTTTTCCCGCATATTCTCGGAATTGCCATCGGCAACGTTCAGTGGTACCATCGTTTGCGAATACGCGAACCCGTACAAAGGAATGGAACGGGATTTCTGGAACACCGCCCCCGATGCATATGAGTGGGCGAAGGATGCGAAGGATTACATCCAGACCTTCAGGTGGGACTGAAAAAGGACGGCGAAAATGGCGGCACCCGGAATTGATTGCGGCACGATCATGAAAAAGAATGCGAGCGAGCAGGTTGCGGAGCAACTGGAACGGATGATCGCTTCGCAACAATTGAATCCCGGAATGAAATTGCCATCAGAACGCATACTGTCCGAACAGTTCGGTGTCGGACGGTATACGGTACGGGAGGGACTCGCCATTCTCCAGACCCGAGGGATGATCAAAGTGTATCCCGGTAAAGGCGCCTTTGTATGTGATAAGGCGGGAAATGTGATGCGTGAGGTAATCTCCTCCTTGTTCACGAAGGAGGAGCAGTCCTTGGAGAATGTCCTTGAGACACGATGCTACATTGAGAGCATCTCGGCCCAACTGGCTGCAAAACGGTGCACGGACAAGGAAATAGCGGAATTGGAGAAACAACTTGAACGCATCAAAAACGCAACCGAGATCACGCTCAATCCAACTGACGAGCAGTTCCACTATCTCATTGCGAAAGCCACGCACAATAGTTCCTTCAGCGAAGTGGTGAAGAAAGTCATCCAAGCCTCAAAAGTCCAGATCAAGAAGAACATGTTCGATTACTCCAAGGCGCTGAACCTCATGGAAGATGGGGTAAGTTCGGTGTACACCGAAAAATTCAAACAAGAGAATTACCTGTACCACAAAAAGATATTCGAAGCGATCAAAGCCCATGATGAGACAACTGCATACAACGCGATGTTCGACCATCTGAAGAACGGAATATTGATCAGGCACATGGAGAAAAAAATCAGAAATCTCCAGGAGGGATTATTTGATGAAGGAAACGCAAAATAAGAACATCATTGATTTGTCGTTGACCCTGCGCGCCGATTTCCCCACTACGTGGCCTGGAATGCATCCTTACCAACATGAGGTGTTCAAGTCATTCCCCTCACCCCAAGATCCATGCAAGACCTGCTGGTTCGCGATGGACGAACATTGCGGCACCCATTGCGACGCACCCGCGCATTTCGTACCATCGAACCCCAACGGCCCCATCTCCGCATTGGAAGGCGACCACCTAGAGCTCGCAGCCATGCAAGGCCCCCTTGCGGTGATCGACGTGAGGAACCTTGAGGAAAGCGGCCAGATGCCTGGCCACGGACCTGTCATCACCCCGGAACAGGTCAAATCATGGGAAAAAAGAAACGGAATGCTGACCCCTGGTACAATCGTCGCCTTCATGACCGCATGGGACCGATATTTCTCCGATGACCCGCAACAACGGTATCTATTCCTTGACGGTCCGGCGCGAGACAGGAAAACCCCCGGATGGCCGGCGCCCTCCGCGGAAACCCTTTCCTATCTTCTCAACACCGGCATCCGTTGCGTCGGGATCGATGCGCCCAGCATTGGTTCCGTGGATGCAGGCATTCCACCCCACCAGTTCGGCCTCAACCATGGGATGATTTTCATCGAGAACCTTTCCCACTTGGAAGCGTTGCCAGAAATCGGCGCCTACTTCATCTTCCTACCCTTGAAGCTCGCCCTTTCCACAGGTTGCCCAGGCCGGGCTGTCGCATACTGCTGAAGGACTCCACACATCCGGCACACGGTCATTTCCCATTGCAAAGGCAAAGCACATATGCGAAGTCTATAGCCTTCCGATACAAATATGCATTCGGTAGTCCATCAGTGAAATGATGGACTGCAAAGGTGAAATCACCCTTGTAATGGACATCCTTCAGCGTTCTCATGACTGGATTCCACGCAATTTTCCCAAAATACGGAAGCAAATGTTCATCCGCAAGTCCCCGTTTGTCGTGGACATGCAGCGCATACAGTTTTGTCCCTATCGTTTTCAAAGATGAGACTTGATCTTGCCTTGCAAGATGAGCATGCCCGAAATCCCAACAGATGCCGAACAACGGGTCATCCTATACGGACAACAACTGCAGCGATTCCTAAGCAGAGGAACCATAACGATTGCTTGCATCAACACAATTTGGTGCAAATACGTTCTCGACAGCCAGATGGACATCTTCTCATACGCACCTGAAAGCAACGAAGCCATCGACTATGATGCCTTTGCAAAAGGCTTCTCTCAAAACATCGGCGAAAACGACTTACGATCGAGAAATGAATATCAACCGAGCGTCCCAGAATACATGGAAGGACTCATGAATTCCTTACCTTCCCAAATGCCGCAACATCCCATATGGATTGTTGGTGTTGACGCATCGACAACCCCAAGAAAAGGCTTCATCATAGTGAGCATACACGGCAATACTCGGCGCTGCGAGAGGCATGATTCCCTTGTCTAGGAGAAAAGTGAACCATTCCTTCGGGCATAGGGGATCGTCGAATTTCTTCATCACACCTTTATCCAGATACCTGTGTTGCATGCAAGCCAAATCAATGAAGCTCTCTGGATCGATCGTCATTGGCCCCAAGATGAACCATGGATAGAATCCATGATAATGAAAAGCCTTTCCATATTTCTTAAAAACAAATTCAAGCAACCGACCATCAAACGAGTTGATCCACGTTCGCTCCCCGAGACCAAAAGAAAGAACAGTAGACGCAAGTTTATCAGCACATTCAAATGCGAACTCTTCATTCCCCGGACAGGGATAGTCTTTGAGCTCGATGTTAAGAAGAAGCCGTGGATATCTTGTCGCAAATGTAAGAAAATTTTTCAGCGTTGCTGGAGGTTCTGGTTCAAACCCGGGCAGTGCATGTGCCGCAGCATTGAATCGTATCAATTGGGAAAGGGTAAATTCGCTTACTAAAGCAGTACCATCAGTAGTCCTGTCCACACAAGCGTCATGCATGAGGATAAGGCAACCATCTGAAGTCATACGCACATCAGTCTCCACCATATCCACGCCAGCTCCTACGGCCAAGGAAAACGCTGTCATGGTGTTTTCCAAACCATGGATGCAATCACCGCGGTGGCCACAAACCAAAACTCTTTCCCCTAATGGATACATCATTCACTCCATAATCAGTCAAACCAATAGGGTTGGGCGAAAGCACGCTTCATCCCCTTGGTAAAAATCTCTAGTCTGAAGAACGGTTCTTGTTTTCGTATCGGATCGAGCGGGAATTCCGCATGTGTTATGGAATCCCTTTCAGCAATTTTCATCGCACATTTGACCGTATGGATTCCTTTGAGGAGGACGTTACTCACTGGGGAACAGTCCAATATGACAGAGTTTTTATTCTCATCAATATAATAATCGAATATCTCAGGACCTGTCGATGCATAGAATCTTCCGTCCCGAAAAGCCTCGGAAAAACTCTCGATAGTCAAAGAAGGCATACTGATCATAATGTAGCCGCCACAGGTATCGTCCGTTACTGGATCCGGTGTCCCATCAGGTAATGCACCAGAATGGTTGTCATCAGCGGCAACAGCCCAAGCACGCTTCCCGGAATTGAGAAAAACCGCGTATTGTGCCTGTCCGTCTCCATTATCGTCATGAACCACATTTTTGTGATTGTACACTTCAAATCCATCGGCACCAATAATCCCGTTGATTTCTTCCGTAGTCTGCAGAGACCACCCCGGATGGTTCAATGTACAGAGCCAACCTTGCCGCTTCATCTTTGCTATATACCGGTTCATCACCCCAATTTCATAGGTATGCTCTTCAGGTACATACTGTGCATGTTGGAATGTCGCATAAAAATTCATGTGGCACAGTTTGTACTTTAAAGGAGGGGTATTTGGATCAAGACAAGTAAACGCCACTTCAACACCGGGAATAGCCAGAAAATTCTCATCAGTAAGTTGCGGGTATTCGGCATACTTCGAATGATCGGTGAACGCGACAATGGAGTATCCATTACGTTGGTACCAATCCTTCACTTGTCCCGCAGTCATTTTCCCATCGGACAACACAGTATGACAATGCATGTTGGCTTTGCGAAACATCCCATTTTTCTTCAACAGATCAATCATCAGCTATTCTCCTGTGCTTTCAACAACAGATTCACAAACATGCGATAGCTCTTCAGGGACACCCTGACGAATTACAAAGTTTCAATGGCAGGAATACAAAAAACTTCCATATGCCGGTAACGTATCGAGAGATGAAAGCCCTTCGAAAAACGCCATTCCGCATCGCATTCCTGCCTGGTGTTTCCCATTTGCTTATCACTTCAGGCTCAATGAATGGTCTTTCACCATTTGTCGCATTTCCTACCAGATTTCTCACATCAACCACATCCAAATTTCCCTGAAGCGACCGTAGATCAAGGTGTTCTCCAGACAGTGAGTCTTGCGTATGGGTTGCATCCGGCTTCACAAAGTGACCAGGTGCATCACAATGTGTCCCGCAATGTTCATCCATTAGAAACCAACATGTCCTGCATGTATCGGCCTCAGATGGGAAGTTCTTGAATTCACCGTGTTTGAATTTTTTCATTCCCGGCCATGTTGAAGGGGCTCCTTCCTTGAGTGTCAATGAGAGATCAACGATTCTTTTGCCTTTTCCAAAAGAAAAACTACCCATATCCCTTCTCTGTCAAGGTTTCATTGAAGTGATGAAATCCCTTGCATCTTTGGCCCAAGACTTCGGATCGGGCATGTCGTTCCAATAATCCCTGCCCATTCCCTTGAAGGGATTCGCATACTCACAAACAATGGTTCCATCAAACCCGCTGGCAAACACTTGTTGGAGAATCTTTTGGTAATCGACATCACCTTTTGATAGAACCGTCCATTTGAAACCTCTGTATCCTCCATTCATGCAAGCATTCTTCACGTGAAGGCAACCAATATGACCAAGGAGACATTTCACTTCCTTCATTGGATCCAGTCCTTCAAAAGCATAGTTCAAAACATCACATACAATCTTCAGATTCGGCTCATCCACCCTGTCTGACAAATCAAGTTGTTCTTGAGCGTCTTTGGGAATACACCCCTCTCCATTCTCCAACAATACGCCGATTCCTTTTGGAGCTGAATACTGACAAAGAGCTTTAATCCTTTCGGCCAACAATCTTTTAGCAGTATTCCGCTCCAATGTTATTCCTTCGTATGGTTTTTCAGAATACCCGATGAGACGTACAAACGGTATTTCAAGCACTTCGCAAAAATCCACCATTTTCTTGAACTTGTCATAAGCGATTGATGCCAGTTCACCTTCGGGAAGCAACAATGGGTTATAGCAGGAAATAGCTGAGATGTGGAGCTTCCGCAACCGTAATTCCTTCTTCAAATCTTTCATCCCTTGCTCATCAAGAAAACCAGGTCCCAGCATATCATACCCGACGGCATTGATGTTCTTCGGCATGACTTTCACTGTATCCAATGACTGGCCACGAACATCAATTGCCTGATAACCCAATTCCGAAGCGATTCTCATCGTATGGAACAACCCCATCGGATTCCTGAATGATACAGATCCATACAGTGACAATTCCATAACATCCTCCCTGGAACACATCCAATTAATCCCCTTCAGTTCACTGAAAATGTCATTTTCTGAAGAACCTATCGGAGTAAACGAAACGAACCATCAATCGTCATCGACATTTTCCACGTTGCGTCCGGCTTTTGCAGCATGTTCCCTCAATTTTCTCTCGTTGCGTTTATTTTGTCTGAGAAGGAAGATTGTGCTCACAATGGTGAGGATGATGAACGCGCAACTAATCGGTTTCTGGAAAAACACCCATACGTTGTTCTTGGAAATCATCAATCCCCGTCGCAAATCAACTTCGAGATCAGGGCCAAGCATGAATCCGAGCACAATCGGTGTGATGGAATATTTGTACTTGCGGAAGACATAGGAAATGATGCCAAAGAACAACATAATCCAGCACTCAAATATGCGGTTGTTGACGCTGATGCATCCGACCATAATCATGACCATGATGATGGGCATCAGAATGTGTTTTGGTATCTTGAGAGACTTCACCAGCAATGGCAACCCAAGGTATTCAATCAATACGGTAATGATTGCACCCAATAACAAACATGCGAAAATGGCATACACGAAATCCGCATTTTCATTAAACAGCATCGGTCCGGCTATGAAACCATGAAGTGTGAGCCCTCCGAGCAAAAGAGCGGTGAACCCATCTCCAGGAATACCAAGAGCCAAGAACGGTATCATGGCACCTCCTATCGATGCATTATTTGCCGTCTCCGGCGCCACGATACCACCGATATACCCCGTTCCAAACAATTCAGGATGCTTTGAAGTCGTTTTTGCGACGGTATAAGCCACCAAGTTGGATGTAACCCCTCCAATTCCAGGCAAAATGCCAATACCCAAACCAATGAGTGCGGAACGAAGAAAATTCGGAGCCTGTTGTTTGGCTTCCTGTTTCGTAAAACCCAAACCATGAATTTTGTAATCCATGATTTTGCTTGTATCCACATATCCCTTATCGGCAAGAGATGCGGAGAACAGACTACCGATCACAAACAGCCCCACCATTGCAGGTGTGGCAGAGATACCTGAATTGAGCCTACCGATCCCCAATGTCATTCTCGGCATACCATCCACCACACTCATACCGACCATACCGAGAAGGATTCCGATTAAAGCAACTATCCAGCCTTTCACCAAATCATCGCCGGAAAGGACCGAAACGAGTGATATGGCAAACAGCGTCAGTGAAAACAACTCTATTGGTCCAAATTTTATGGCAATCCTCGATAGAGGCTCAGCAATCGCAAACAAAGCCAAGAACCCAAACAAGCTTCCCAAGAATGAACAGAAAATGCCTGTTCCCAACGCCTTACCCGGCTGCCCTTTCTGAGCCATGGGGAAACCGTCAAAAACCGTAGTAAGTGACGATGCGGTTCCTGGCACGCCGATCAGGATGGCTGAAATCAATCCACCCGAACAACCACCTACGAAAATTCCCATGTAGGTGGCAAAAGCTTGTATTGGGGTGACCGTAAATGTCAAAGGAATCGCTAATGTCAGTGCAATTGATCCAGAAAGTCCGGGAACACATCCAAAAACCAACCCAACGACCGAGCCAGCCAGAAGCAACAAATATGATAAAGGATCCAAATTAGCGAATCCAGAAATGATTGAGTTGAACAAAATGAGGCCTCCTTCTCAGAATCCCATAATGCCTTTAGGCAATTTAAGACCAAAACCAAGTGCAAAGAGCAAATACGTGCATACCGATGCCAAGATGGCAATTTTAAAAGCCTTGAGAATTGTTTTTCCGCTCAAGTCAGCTGAAAGAAGCGGAATCTGAAGTGTCAAATAGATTATTGACGAAAATGTGAAACCTATGGGTTTCATCAAAAAAATATAGAGAGCAAGGAGTAGGAATGAAACCAGAGGAGTGATTTTCTGGAATATCATTTTTTGATCGATTGGTTGATCACCTTTCGTCTCTATTTGATCCACATGCACATTCTTGGCTTTTCCACGTTTTACAACCCATCGAATCACAATTGACCAGCCAAGAACGAAAACGATGGCACTGAAAATCTGCGGAACCGTTTTGGGGCCGATCACTGAATTGGAAAAACTTTTTGTCCCCAATGTGGCAACAAACGCCACCACAGCAAAGACTACGGCCAACAAACCTCCAGCAAGATCAATATCAGCTGGTTTGATTTCCAGACTTAGTATTTTTTCCCACTTTTTTTTCATATATTCCTTTGCATTTGTCCTCAATATGCATATGAATCCAGGAAGTCTCTTAACTCCCTGGACTCATACGAACCAGTCCATTTATTTCTTAAGCAAGTAAATCGAATCCTTATACTTTTCCTCAAACTGTTTGCACCGGTCCAGAGCTGCCTTCCCAGTAAGCACTTCCGCGGTATACTGGTATTTCTCAAATACTTTCTTCCCCGCATCAGACGCAACGGCATTTTTAATAGCTGTACCCATCTTTTCGACAATCTTGGGATCAGTTCCTTTCTTGAACCCGAAGAGATAGAACTTTTCGGAGAAAATGTCATACCCAAGTTCTTTGATCGTCGGGATATCTGGTGCATACTCTTTTCTTGTTTCAGCCGCACATGCGATACAGTTCAAGTCATTCTTATATCCTTTGTAATTATCATATGTTCCAAAGAGTATCTGGCACTGGTTGCCTACAAGTGCGGCAATACGGTTGGCGGCAGAACCAAAGTCGACAATATTCACATCGATTCCGGCTTTCTCCGCAAAATAGGCTGAGAAAAGATGGTTATACCCACCCGCTTCGGTGGCAATCACGAGTTTTCCGGGATTTGCTTTCGCATACGTGATGATATCGTTGAAGTTATTCAATCCGCTTGCTTTGTTGGTAAGCAACATGTATTCGCCACCGGTCACGGGAACAACAGCGGCGATATCAAGATACTCATCATACCGTTTGTCCATCATCCCTTTCATGGTCAGAAGAATCGTGTCATAATGATGCCACATCCCCATGTATCCATCAGCATCATAGTTGAGCAACTCGTACGTCGCGACAGAACCAGCTCCTCCACTCATGTTGTTCAGCGTTACGGGTTGTCCGATTTCCTTTGAGATACTTTGGCTGAGAGTACGGAACGTGGTATCCGTATCACCTCCGACATTCGCCGGGATAAGGACAGAGACCGGCTTCGTCGGCCAATTCACTGCAGTCTCTTGCGTTCCAGCAGCAAAAACGGAACTTGCGAAAAGAGAAAGAACCATACACACCACAAGACATTTTTTCATAGCAGACATCTCCTTTTAAAAGCATTTTACGATTTATCAAACTTCAAAACCCATAATCAGATAACCTGATGCTTATTCATTTCAGATAAGGTAGGGTAAGCGCATAAAATTCTTCAAACAAAGTATCGAATTCTTCATCTTTCCCGAAACAAGGTTTCCTGCAATAATCCGAAGCGATAACCCCACGTTTCTTCAAGATGGTTTTCTCATATGCGATGATCATTTCCGGATTCTGCCTAATGTGGTTTAGCATGGGAAGCAACACGTTTCCATGAAGTTCCATTGCCTTTTTCCTGTCTCCTTCCCTATAACTGTCATAAATCGCCACATATAAGTCGCACATGGAGCTACCGGGCATCACACCAATCGCACCTCTATCGAACAGTTCGATAAATTGGTACCCAGCGTTTCCAATGAAGACACGTGGCGCCCCTCCGATTTGTTTCAGGATATTCGTCGTATATGCGCCAGCAGGCTTGCATTCCAATTTGTAGTAGACATCGTTTCTTGCTTCCTTCCCAATTCTTGCGAGAGTTGAAGGATCAAGAGAAACTCCAGTCTGCTCTGGGGCATACTGAAGGACGACAGGAATGTCCACAGCATCGCAGACGGCCTTGATGTGCGCTACAATGCTGGATTCTCCCGGTTTGAGAAAAAACGGTGGCAACACCATGAGGCTATCTGCACCTTTTTCTTGAAAAAACCGCGCACGCTTCACTGCAAGTTCTGTGGCATGGGTCGTGACTGAGATGATGGAAGCAATACCGTTTTTCCTGCATGCTTCCACTACAACACTCACCATTTTGTCCGCTTCCGCATCGCTCAGTTTGTAATATTCTCCGGCAATCCCGAACAACGTGGCACCGTTACATCCATGATCTGCCATAAAACCAATTTCATTCTGAAGGCTGTCATAATCGACTTCGCCCCGGTCAGTGAATGGTGTGGCGATAATGGGGCATACCCCTTTGAGAGTCACCATACTTAATCCTCCTTATACGTCAGATAATCTAGGTCGCATCCCTCGTCCGCTTGTGAAACATGGTCTATGAAATTTCTCACAAAACCACGTTTGATATCCGGATGCCCCTTGGGTTTGAAATCCTTGAGACGTTTAGCGATTTCCTCATCGGAAATTTCCACTTCAATAAGATTCTGGTCAGCTTCCACATGGATGATGTCACCATCGCGAACAGCAACGATAGGGCCACCGACTTCCGCCTCAGGCGCGACATGAAGGATGACCGAACCATAGCATCCGCCACTCATGCGGGAATCCGTAACTCTCAGGTAATCGTCAATGCCTTTTTTGTGCAACTTCGGAGGAACAGGGAGATAATTTCCAAATTCCGGCATTCCCGGCGCACCTTTTGGACCATATCCGCGAAGCACAATAACCGTATTCTCATCAACAGCGGAATTAGGATCGGCAAGCCACTTCTCTGCAACAGAAAGATCATCGAATACCTTTGCAGGACCTCGATGATGCATCAGCCTTTCCGTTGCCGCACTCCGTTTGATGACCGCACCGTTCGGTGCTAAATTCCCTTTAAGGATACACATACCTCCGACAGGTGAAAGAGGTTTGCCAATGGGCCGTATCACATCCCGATTGTATGCATAATCGACATCTTTCAGGTTTTCCCCGACTGTCTTTCCTGTGACAGTCATGCATCCAAGATTGAGCTTCCCTTCCAATTCCTTCATCACGGCAGGAACTCCACCTGCATTGTGGAACTCGGCACCTACCGGGTTTGTTCCATGTGGCTTTACATTGACCAAAAGCGGAGTATCATTGCTGATACTGTCGAATTCCATCAAATCAATGTCAAAACCAGCACGATGCATGATGGCTTTCATATGGATAAGCAAATTGGTCGAACCACCGCAGGCCATAAGCACCCTGATGGCGTTCCGCATCGAATCTGGCGTGATGATGTCACGCACTCTGAGATTCTCATGCACCATCTCCACAATGCGCCGACCCGTCATTTCCGCCTGCCTTGCTTTCTCCGCTGACAACCCAAGCGACGAAGCACTGCCGGGAAGAGCCATTCCCAATGCTTCAGCAACCGTCTGGCAAGTGTTCGCTGTACCCATGATGGGACATGCGCCAACACTTCCATAGAGGCAACCTGCCCTATCCATCATCTGGTCCCATGTGAGTTCGCCTGATATGTAACGGTTGTAAATTTTGAATGTATCCGTTCCACAGCAAAGCGTCTCGCCTTTGTAGGAACCCGGAAGCATAGCCCCTCCCGGAAGGAAAATCGTCGGTTTGTTGACTGTCGCCGCAGCCATAAGTTGGGCTGGAATATTTTTGTCGCAACCGCCGATCAACACAATACCATCAAAAGGATGTCTGGCGGCAAGCTCTTCGGTTTCTATGGCAAGAAGATTCCGGTAAATGAGGCTGGAAAGATCAAAAAACACCTCACAAATGGACAAAGTATTCACTTCAAGCGGGAATCCTCCTGCTGCCCAGACACCACGTTTCACATCATCGGCCAATTGTCTGAAATGCATATGCCCAGGATTTGTCTCACCCCATGTGTTCATGATGCCGATTATGGGTTTGTCCAAATCAATGTCCGTATACCCCATCGCCTCGACCAATGCTCTTCTCAGCAATTCCTGTCTGTTCCCTGGGTGTTTCCATTTTTCCGAGTTGTTGTTTTCCATCATTCGCTCCTTGTGGCATTAGATGTTTTTCTCATCAAAGCACTTTTATTTCGCAAATGTTTCATAATTAGTTTCATTTAGTTTCAAATACCAATAAACAAGTAAAATGCATTACAGCTTGAATTATAAAAGGTATTTTTGAAAAAACAATATTTTTATTTTTGAAACAATATTTGCATATTTGTTTCATATACTAGATTTTTCTTGATATTCAGCAAATAAACAACTACAATTCATGAAACATATGTCTACCATCAGGAAAATAGCAAAAATAGCAGGAGTTTCTCCCAGCACTGTCTCACGGGTTCTCACTGGACACGCCAATGTCAGACTTGAAACGCGTAATCGAATCATCCAAGCACTCAATGACACCAACTACCAATCTCCGAAAACAGTTGAAAAAAAAGCGCTGTGCGTTGGGATTATCATGCCAAAGCTTTCGGCAGATAATCTCGCGGGACACCCCGCATTCTATGCCGCGACATCGTCATTCATTGAGCAGATGACCAAAACAAAAATCAAAAACGAAATAATAGTTTTTGATGATCACCAACTGGACAATTTGGAAGACCTCTTTATGCCATTGAAAAATGGATATTTTATCCTTGGAACCAGTGAGGACTATACTAAGACCAGGTTTTGGACAGTATCTTAAATAAATAAGGAATGTTTGCTACCTTACAACAAGGAGAAACAGTATGGGTAGGAACAGAAAGACTTTTACAGACACTTTCAAGAAAGAGGTAGCTATAGAAGCTATCAAAGAAAAAAACACTGTAAATGAGATTGCAGCAAAGCATGGGATTTCTGGAAGTATGGTATCAAACTGGAAAAAAGCATTTCTATCAGGAGGCTTTTCCAAGGAAGTCAAACAGCTCAAGAAAGAGAATGCAGAGCTGAAGCAGGTTAATGAAGAAACTTGTACAGAACTTGGAAAAACCCAGATGGAGCTAGCATTCCTAAAAAAAAAGATGAATTTATAGGATCTGACCTCTGTTATCTGGTAGATTTTGAGCTGGCGAAGCCAGAAGGCCCAAAAAGGCCCTTTACTTTGCCAGTCTACAAGCAGTGCACGTTGTTGGGCATACCTCGATCTTCTTTTTACTACTGGAGAAACCATCACGAGGAACAGGAACGGCTCAGGATGGAATTCTTTGCTGAAGAGAAGGCTTTTGCAGAGATTGTCATGGATGCCTGGGTAGAATACCCGACCTATGGTTATAGGAAGATGTCATTCTATCTCCAGCGAAAGAAGCATCCAGAGGCCACTGAGAAGCGTGTGAGACGTATTTACAAGATGTTGGGTCTGCAGGGACTAGCCCCGGTATTCAAGACGACCAGGAACAGCAAGAGAAAGGAGAAAAAGTTCCCTTACCTGCTCAGGAACCGAAAGATCAGCTTTGTGAATGAGGTTTGGGCAACAGATATTACCTATATCAAGCTTCCTGGAGGCATGGTGTACTTTACGGCTGTCATTGATCTCTACAGCAGGAAAATCCTCTCCTGGAGCCTGAGCAACACAATGGATACCCAATTCTGTATGGATTGCGTTCAGGAAGCCATGGCTAAATATGGAATGCCTGCCATCTTTAACACAGATTGTGGATCTCAGTACACAAGTAAAGAGTTCATTGCAATGCTGGAGGGATATGGGATTCGGATTAGCATGGATGGCATTGGAAGATGTTTAGACAACATTTTCGTTGAGCGGACTTGGCGGACCTTGAAGTATGAATGTATCTTCCTCCACGACTACAATACGATGACCCAGCTTTCAAATGGTTTGGATGCTTTCATAGCATTCTTCAACGACGAGAGACTTCATCAAGGCTTGGATTACCAAACACCAAATGAAGTATATGAACAAGGATGTTTCCCTATAAGGGAAAAGGATATTCAGGTAGCTTAGAAATATTCTTTATATTTCTAGATCTTTGTCTTGACAGAGGGCTTAGCTCCGACCAAGAAGACAAAATCCTTGGATTTATGAAAAAAAATCACATTCCTTACATCATTCTGAACCGTTGGGTGAATGATAAATTCACCAATTACATCAATGTGGATGATACACTCGCCGCATATAACGCCACGTTGTACCTTATCTCCAATGGTCATCGCAAAATCGCCTTTGTCGGAGGGAACGAAAACTTCCGCAACAGCAAACTTCGTGTGAAAGGATATACGCAAGCTCTTGAGGACAACGGCATCATCGTACGCGATGAGTACATCAGACAAGGATATTATACCGAACGCTATGGCTACCAGATGGCTGACGATCTGATGGAATTGGAAGACAAACCGACGGCTGTGCTATTCTCATCGGACATGATCGCAATCGGCTTTCTCAACCACATCAGGGAACTGGGATTGAACGTCCCAAACGACTTCTCCATCATAGGATGGGGAGATTTTCCCGCTTCCTCTTACGTCACCCCTCCATTGACCACAATCCACATTCCCAATGCGGAGTTGGGAGCACAAGCAGCAAAAATGCTCATCAATTTGATGGATACAAAAGACCTTATGCTGTTCCAAGCCCTGATGGATGCCAACCTTACAGTGCGTCAATCAGTGGCACCATGCAAAACCCAGGATGAACATCCATCACCTTCTTCAAAGCAAATAAACATTTCTCGACCAATACAGGAGTGACTTTAGGGGAAAAAACGAACAGGATTCAAACAGCAACTTCCCTTGTCCCTATGCAACGTATTGAACAAAGGACAAACGGTATTCATTTTCCAATCGTACACGACCACAAATACGGTAATCTTCAGGTCGCCAACAAATCCTTCAACGCCTGACGGGTGCCATTCTTCTCAATCGCCATCAAATCATTCGAGAACATCCGTTCCAGCAGGCTCCATTGTTCTTTGCTGAGATCATGCACACTGGAAAGTTCCAAAAATGCACGAGGGCTTTTTTTAAGCGCTTGCGCAAGCTGTTGGCCCATCGGATCCTCAATAGGTATCTCCTTGCCTTGTTCATCGGTCCCCAACAAAAAACGGCCCCAACAAGCTAATGCAAACACCATGTACGTATGTTCAGAACCCTTCTTGATCGCTTCCTCCAGAGGTTTGACAATCGCATTTGCGATTTTCTTCGATCCATCGCTTGCAAGACGGAGAATGGTGTCCTTGATGGCTTGGTTCCCGAAACGAGAGATGAGTTTATCCTTGTATGCGGAAAAATCCACCCCATCAATCCGGGGAAGTGTCGCGGTGATCTCCTCCATATAATGGTTCCTGATGAAATTACCGATATCAGGATCCTTAATCGCCTCATCCACGTAACGGATATTCATCAGATACGAAGGATATGACAAAGCGCTATGGCTGCCATTGAGTAAACGGATTTTCATCAACTCATATGGTTCGATGTCTTTTACAAGAGTCGCACCAGCTTTGCTGAATGCAGGAACGGAAGTACAGAACTTATCCTCTATGATCCATTGAATGAAATCTTCGCAATGCACAGGGCAGCGATCGATGATTCCATATTGATGTTCAAGATTCTCGCTTTCCCTGATGGTTGTTCCCGGAGTGATACGATCGACCATGGTGCAGGGGAATGTAATCGCCTCATCAACCCATGAAGCAATTTCAGGATATAACCCTCATGGACCGACAACAAACAGATACGGCACCACCCCAGAAGAACTCATTGAACTGGTCGATAAGCTTGGTAATGACAAATTCGGTGTCTGCTGGGATTTCGGGCATGCAAATCTGTCAGGAATGAATCAATGCGCATCCCTGGAAAAGCTCGGTTCGCGTTTGATCGCATTGCATGTCGATGACAACAGAGGATTCATCGATGAACATCTTGTCCCCTATATCGGATTCGTCCAATGGGAACCGATCATGCATATGTTGGAAAAAATCCACTACAAAGGAGATTTCACTTATGAAATTCATAACTTCACGAGCGGACTTCCTGATGCTTTACAACAAGCAGCCATAGATTTTTCCTTCAAAGTGGGGATGTACCTGCTCAGTCAGACCAACAAGTGAAACCAACAAACCACATGGCGAGATCCCATCAACGGTACAAGGGGACGTTTTTCTGACCAGCACCATCGATGATACCTTGGTCGGTAACAACAAAACCAGGAAGCACTGGCAACGCACACGTCGCGAATCGGAGAATATTCCCTGATTTGGAAAACAAAACCGCAGATTCCTGTTCAAAGTCCTTGATCAGCTTGACAATCTCCTGCACGGACGTATCTGACATCAAACCACCAACCGGCAACGGCAACGTACAGAGTACCGTCCCATGCACTACGGCGGCAAAGCCTCCGCCAATTCTTTCAACGACCTCTGAGGCAAGCAGGGCATCATCGGGATCCCGTGAAACGACCAAAAGATTATGGCAATCGTGGGAAATCGTCGTCGCATAAGCTCCTTGAACCAACCCACTATCCTGAAACAAAGCTCTCCCCATCATTTTCTTCCCATAGCGATTGATGACCGTCAAAAGACTGATATTTGGATCACCGGTAATATCGACGACTCCCGCATGTACAGGATATGAGGCATAACCGCCATCATTAAAATGCCCGCCTTTTCCCTTATAGCGCAATGTGAAAATTTCCTCATGCCCCTGTCTTGCCGGAATTTGGAAATCAGAAGGAGAAAGCACAGGGAGTTTGACGGAACATTCCCCAAAAGAGGAATGAGCCCCAACGGAATGAACGAGACAAGAGCCTTCCTTTGCGACCAAGCGACCTGCAATAAATACAGCCTTCGGCCGGGATCCATTGAGCTCATGCACCACTTGGAAATCAGCAACATACCCAGGAGCAATGACGCCAAGATCTTGGAGATCGTATTCCCGTGCCGCATTGTAGGTCGCGAACCTGATGCCATCCAAAGGATCCAATCCATAGCCAACCGCTTCACCGAAAACTTTATTGATATGGCCTTTCTCCTGTATGGTCGCGGCATATAAGTCATCGGTACAGAAAGAAATATTGTCCTTCCATTTGACGGAAGCGATACCCTGTACCGCTTTTTGCAAATTGTCAGACAACGAACTACTTTTCAGATCAATGTGCATACCCATCTGAAGCTTCCGGACGCATTCCTCACCACTTCTGCATTCATGGTCATTCTGCACCCCGCTGGCAAGATATCCACTTAAGCTTCTCCCAGACAGCATGGGTGCATGCCCTTGGATGAACGCCCCTTTTCCCAGTGCAGCCCGTAATTCTTCCACCATCCGGGAATCATTTCTGATCACCCCGGGGAAATCCATCACTTCCCCCAGACCCAATACCTCATCCTTTCCCAATAAGGATTCAATTGCGTCCTCTCCCAGCGTGTGTCCGCCTGTTTCAAAAGGCGGATTGGAAGGCACACAAGAGGGGACGAGAAAAAAATGCCTTAATGGCATGCCTTTCGCGTTGGCAAGCATAGACAAGACCCCTTCCTTCCCCATTACGTTGGCTATCTCATGCGGATCACTTATGACGGTGGTGGTCCCCCACGGGATAACCGCTTCGGCGAAGCGTTCAGGAGTCATCATGGTACTCTCTACATGGATATGCGTATCCACAAAACCGGGAATCAGGAAAGCCCCATCAGCGTCATAGACGTCTTTCGCATTCACGCTTTCGTCCAACCGATTTCCCGTGAGGATATCTACGATCAAATCGCCAAAAGTTTTCACTGCAGCAGGATATATATCACCCGTCAACACATTCACTACATTACAATTGATTACTGCCAAATCACAGGGGATTCGTCCCATGGCCGCATCAATGGCCTTTCTTCTGTCAATCTGTCCCGATACCCTCATGGAAGCAATCTCCTTAAATGACAAACTGCAAACAAGACAAAACGGTCAAAATGATCGTCGGAAGTTTCGGCAGTGATTCTTTTTCTTTTTCATCATGTGCGAACAGCACTGAAGCCCATTTCACGACACAATACGCCAAGAGGCCGATGGCAATTCCCTGGGATATGCCATAGAAAAGCATGGAAAGCATCATGATGGCGACAGGAGGCCATTCAACATCGCTGAAATCCACATTTTTCAATCCTTGCAACATGGAAATGCCAATCATGATCAAAGCGGGGGCAGTCGCGGCATCGGGAATCATGAGGAACACAGGTGCAAAAAAGATGCAGAGAAGGAACATGCATCCGGTAACGATGCTTGTAAGCCCGGTCCTTCCTCCGACTTCGACTCCTGAAGCGCTTTCAACATACGTTGTCACGACGGCAAGACCAGTGCAAGCCCCAACACAAGTGCCAAAAGCATCCACAAGAAAGACTTTTCCAATCTGCGGGAAATTCCCATTATCATCCATCATGCCGATTTTTCCCGCCAGACCAAGTGCAGTCGCCAATGTGCCGAAAAAGTCACTCACGAAGAATGCAAAAATCAAAGGAATAAATTCCAATCGGAACGCTCCCGCCACATCTGCTTTGAAGATGACATTTTTTGCCGCTGAAAAGCCTCCGTGCGTCAGGATGCTTTGCGGCAATTTCACACAACCCATGAAAATCCCGATGATTGTCGTTATCACAATGGAGAGCAGGAGCGCTCCCCTGATGCGGTACACCTTGCCATTAATGGTGAAACGGAGATACGACAACAGCAATGTGATGCCCACCCCAATCAAGGCCAACCTTGTGGCGGGTTGGGACAAATCCCCGAATCCTTTATAATTCGGGTTGATGATTTTCGCGTTTGTCAACGCGGTACGGATAATGAACATCCCCAACCCGGCACTGATTCCAATCTTAATGTTTTTAGGGATGACTTCAACAATTTTCTCCCTGATGTTGAAAAGGCTGAGAATCACGAAAATGATACCTTCTATCAACACCATGCCAAGCGCTTGCTGCCATGTGCCAAGTCCTGGAGCCACTATACCTGTAGCCACCACCACACAGGAACCAATGCCAGGGGCAAGAGCGAAGGGAAGATTTGTAACCACTCCCATGAGGATGGTTATCAAACCGGAAACGACCGCCGTCGTAATCAGCACGCCGACCTTGTCCATCCCTGCCATCCCCATGAATTTCGGGTTAAGAATCAAAATGTACGCCATTGTTGCGAACGTGGTGATTCCCGCCAGAACTTCCGTACGGATATCTGTTCCGTTTTTCTCAAGTTCAAAGTCTTTTTCTACCATATATTACACCCCGATAGGTAAAGAATAGTGATACTGACATTATGGTATTATGGTAATACCTTTAGTCAATCAAAAAAATTGATTTCTTCCCTATTTTCTCCATTTTGTTTTACCCTTGACGATACATATTGAACTTGATGATTTCAGTATTATAGTAGGAATTACCGAAAATAACCGGCTTTTGTTCTTGGTCATATCCAATACCGATCAAGGATAATACGGAACTGCAAGCGAAAGAAGAAAAGGCCGGAATGGCTTTCCTGAGTTCTTCAGTGGGGAAACAAGCAATTTCAATCCTGTCGCTTTTCACAATCTCCCCAGCCTCGGAATACAACAATTCAAAATTCGAGTGGTTCTCCCACTTCGCTCTCGGCAAAAGAGCCGGAAACAATGAAACGGGTATTACTGCATCGGAGAGGATGGCAGCCATGCCATCAGCCTTATACAAACGGATGACTCTGAAAAGTTGCGCCCCACCTTCAATTTGGAGTGCGGCCGCTTCCTCTGCATTAGCCGCTTTTTGCGTCAGCGAAACAAGATGACTGCTTGCCAGATGCCCACTTTGTTTGATGACTTCACCAAATTCCTGCATAGGGGAAAGATTCACTTTGATCAGCAAGGCGGAAGGATTGATGTAGGTCCCTCTCCCTTGAATACGTAAGATGAAACCGGCATTCTCGATATCAGACAAAGCCCTGCGGATCGTAATGCGACTCACTCCCAACTGATCGGCAAGTTCCGCTTCTGGCGGAAGTTTCGTCGTTTTCTGAAAATCCATCGTATGTATTAATTGAAGCAATGCGGCTTTGGCATCATCCGAGAGATTTTTTTTCACAATACGTTTCATCATTCACCCCATATTTTTATATACCATCTTTTCGGTTTTTGAAAGGTCGAAAATGGAAAAGTGGTTTGCATGGTTCGGATCAGGGATTTCGCCTTGTCTGACGGCGCACATCGGCCGGCATCTCCACCCGTGCCATATAGGACCCATCAACTCATTCCCTTTCATGCGTCCAAAAGACTCGTACCATTCAAAAACGAAACCACAACCGAATGATACTGATATCCTGCATCCACCCACCGCAAAAAAATTTTTATTGACGTATGCAAAGTTATGGTTTATGATGCAGTAAACGTTTTCTATGGAGGATGAAGGCATGAGTGTGACCATCAGGGATGTAGCTGTCCGTTCAGGCGTTTCCATCGCTACAGTGTCCCGCGTCGTCAACCATACTGGTTATCCTGTTTCCCAGGAACTTCAGGAAAAAATACTCAACAGCATAAAAGAATTGAATTACATACCTAATCGTTCGGCCAGGGCCTTAAAGACAAATAAGGGAAGAGGAATTGCATTGATTGTCCGAAAAATCAGTGATCCGTATTATTGTGGCATAGCTGACGGAGTAACGGAAACTGCAATCAAACATGATGTTGTCGCCTCTGTCTTCAACTCTCTCCAAGACACTACCCTTGAAATGAGATTCTTTCAGATGATTCTCGAGCAACAATATGATGGGGTGATTATAGGCGGAAGCGGTTACAGCAACAAAGAATCCATATCCCGCGAAGAAAAGACGGTCAACATGCTCCGCCAACAAGGATGTAAGGCCGTCGCCTTGGGACCACAAGGCTTTCCGATAGCCGTTGTTTCGGTGGACAACCTGGATGTGGGGATGAAAGGCGCCGAATACTTGTACAATCATGGACACAGGAAGATCGCGTTCTTCGGCGGTTACAAGAATCACCTTGCCGATGGATTGCGGCTTCAGGGTTTTCAAGAAGCACTGGCTTCTCACGATCTCGAAACAACAGAAACGCTTGTCTTCAATTCTGATTATTCGCGGCGTGGCGGATATGAAAGCTGCCAAAACCTGTTGAAGTCCGGCCAAAAGTGCACTGCCATTTTCTGCTCTAACGACCATATCGCCCGTGGTGCCATCCGATGTCTTCGAGATGCAGGATTTCAGATTCCTGAAGATTTCTCGGTCATGGGAACATGCGGCTTTTACCGGAATGATGATTTTGTGCTTGGAACTCCGCTGACAACAATAGCCTTTCCCTTTTATGACATGGGCAGGTGCGCGGTAGAGTACATTCTTGGAGACAAGAACGATACCTACCGGAAGATACTTCCGACTGAGATAATCGAGGATTCCACAGTAAAGTTCTTGTGATTTTGTTTTATCTTAAAAGAAAACGTTTACTTTAAGCAAAATGTTTTATTGGAGGCATAGTATGAAGAAAAAAGCAATCGGATTGGCAGTAGCGATGCTACTGGCAGGCATGGTGCTGATGGCTAACGGTTCGGCCGAGCCATCCTCTGCGAAACAAGGGCAGGCATCACCAAGTACCGCAACAATCGCATGGCCGAAAGTAATGACCTACGGTACTGCGGGGACTGGAGGAGCATACTACCCTGTCGGAGTTGCGATCAGCACGGTTTTCGAGAAATACCTTCCGGCAAAATGGACCGTTGAAATCACAGGAGGAGCTCTTGAGAATCCGGTATTGATGAGCCAAGGGGAACTTGATGTTGCCATGACCAACGAACACATCGGGTATTTTGCTCATCACAAAATGGCTCCTTATGAAGACATGACAAACCCGAACTTCAAAGTCTTGTCAGCCGGACTGCAACCAGGAGTGTTGCATTTTGCCGTAGCCGGGAACTCGCAGATCAAATCCCCGGCGGATCTTCGCGGCAAAGTCGTAGCAGTAGGAACCCAAGGGAACGGCAGTCTTTCCACCATCAAAGCGATCATGGCTTTTTATGGTCTTTCCTTCAATGATTTCACCCCTTCCTACATGAATTATACAGAAGGTTGCCAAGGCGTGCTTGACGGCACTGTCGATTGCTCTATTGTCCCTGCAGGGATTCCTGTTTCCTCAATCCAACAACTCGCAGCCGCGGGAAAACCATATCGCCTGCTTGACATGCCAAACAGGGAAGAATTCATCAAGCAGAATCCATTCTATGTGGCATATGATCTTCCTGCCAATTCCTACCCTGGACAACCCGATGTCGTCCACACCTACGCAACGGCAAATGTCATCATAGTCCGCGCCGATTTAAGCGATGAGATAGTGTATCAACTTACCAAAACACTCTTTGAGCATATTGGGGAAGTGTATCAGGCCATTCCGGGACTGAAAGGCAACCTGACCCTGGAAAATGCATTGCACACTACGATTCCTGTACATCCAGGTGCAATGAGGTACTACAAAGAAGTTGGGATTGCAAAATAACAACGGAACTTGGAGCGGGGATGCTTGCCCCGCCCCATTCCTTATGGAGTGGTAAGGTGAACGGCAATAAACTTTCAAAGACATATGAAGCAATAGTTGTCGGGTTATGTGTGGCAACTGGAGTTTTCCATTTATGGGCAGGTGTCCGGGCAGTCTCTACAATGACACTCAGGACGATCCATTGGCTGATGATTTCCATCATCGTGTTTCTGTATTATCCAGCAAAAAAAGGTGGAAAGAAACTCTGCTGGTACGATTGGTTGTTCCTTGTGGCCGCAATCGCCACATCAGCATACGTTATTTGGCAATGGCCAAGCAGAGGCCAGCTTTTGGCTTCAAAAAACCCGACATTCAAGATGGCAGACAATATCATCGGCCTTCTGTTGATTGTGGTAGTCCTTGAAGCTACGCGGAGAACAACAGGACTTGCCATGTCTATAACGGCTGGCATTGCCTGGATATACCTGACTTGGCTTGGGCCATATATGCCGGGTCTGTTTACACACAAAGGCTATTCATTTGCTCGCACGATGCCCTATCTGATGTTTACGACTGAAGGCATCTATGGCATCTCGCTGGGTACGTGTGCATCCTTCATAACGCTCTTTGTCCTTTTTGGGGCATTTCTGCAAAACACCGGAGGTGGCCAGTTCTTCATTGATGCGGCTTTCAGTGTCGCGGGGCGTTTCCGTGGAGGTCCGGCAAAGACATCGGTCATCTCGTCGCTGCTTATGGGATGCATTTCAGGTTCCCCCATCGCCAACGTCGTCACAACCGGTACGTTCACGATTCCTTTGATGAAGAAAGCCGGATATGAACCGGAAACGGCCTGCGCCATTGAAGCTGTGTCTTCTACCGGGGGAATGATCATGCCTCCCATGATGGGAGCTGCGGCTTTCATCATGGCCGAATACCTGAACATCACCTATGGTGCGGTTTGCAAGGCGGCAATCATTCCCGCAATCATGTATTACGTTGTCATTTTCATCATTGTTGACAAAGAAGCCGCAAAACATAAGATACTTGGGCTACTAAAGGATCAGTTGCCTTCCTTCAGGAAAGCAGTTGCTGAACGAGGGCACTTGATTGTTCCTCTTGTCGTCCTGATCGTCTGTTTGTTCAAAAACTATTCACCGCAAAAAACCGTTTTTTGGTCGACAATGGTATTATTGGCGATATCATTTGTTAAACCCGGCACACGGTTGACGCTTGGTTCCTTGCTGCAGTCATTCAAAGACGGCATCATCCAAGTCGTTCCTGTTGCGACCGCATGCGCCGCCGCAGGTATCGTTGTCGCCACCATCAGCATGACAGGGCTTGGAGTACGGTTCACTTCCTCCATCGTGACAATCAGTGGCGGGCATCCATTCGTCGCTTTGTTGTTGACCATGCTTGCGTCATTGATTCTCGGGATGGGATTGCCAGCTGCAGCCGTATATATTGTCGTCGCTGTTGTAGCAGCCCCTGCACTTGTCTCGATGGGATTCACCCCATTGGCCGCACACATGTTTGTGTTTTATTTCGGCATCATCTCAACCATTACTCCGCCAGTGGCCCTTACCGCATATGCCGCGGCGGGTCTTTCCAGCGGTGCCAGTGCGACAAAAGTTGGTTTCAAGGCCTTTATATACGCAATCCTTGGTTTCGTACTGCCTTACATTTGGATGTATGAGCCAAGTTTCCTTCTCGATGCTCCTGTCGGCCAAACCGTTGCGAACCTGCTTATCGCTGCTGTCGCATTGTTTTTCCTTGCCAGTGGTGTTGTCGGATATTTGTTTCATCCGATCAATGCAATGGGAAGGATCATATCCTGCACACTTGCGATTCTCATGTTGTGGCCATTATTGACGGTGAATTACATCGGACTGGCTTTGGGAATTCTTTGCATCGCTCTAAGGAAAACGCGACTAGTCACTTCTTTTGAAGTCCTAGATGCATAAAACAAAAAAACGCTAAGGAGAAAAACATGATTAACGAACATTCCACACTCAATGAAATTCTGGATGCGTCCATGACGCCAGAAAGACTCGAACGCATGAAAAAACTGACGCATATGGACTTGCCTGAAGGGACTCCTGAGGTCGTGAATGATTACCTCATCAAACAATGGGGAAGACAAGTGAACATCACGTACGCACGCTTTGTAGCTGGAATCAAGGTGAAGCCCGATGATGTAGATTACTGCATGAAAGGCGCCATAGACATTCATGCCCACGGAGGTTCCGATCCGTTTGGCCGTTTGCTGCTTGAAGATGAAATCTGCGAAGATTACATCAAGGCAGGCATGGCCGGAGTAGTTCTCAAAACATGGTACACACCATCTGCTTCCCGTAACCAACTGGTGAAAAAACTTGTCGATCAATGGGCGGCACAACAACCGGTTCCCCCACAACCATTTCATCTCTTCGGAGGAATCACCCTAAACAAAACTGTCGGAGGTCTCAATCCGATTGCCGTGGAGAAATGCCTTGGATTCCCGGGATTCAAGTATGTCTGGTTGCCGATGGTCGATTCCTATCATCATCAACAGGTCGTCAACGACAACTATGCTCCGGATGCGGGAATCAGGTTGCTTGACGAAAACGGCAAGGTGAAAGGTGAGTTGAAAGACATTATGAGGATTTGTGCCGATCATGATCTTGTGCTCGCTTCCGGGCATTACGGATATGAAGATTCTTTCCCGGTAATGGAAGAAGCCCGGAAACTCGGTGTCAAGCATTGTGAATTGATCCATCCTACGCACATCCATTCCAAGCACACAATCAAACAGATGAAGGAATATGCCGATATGGGAGTGAAAGTCATGCTTTGCGCTCTCGGTTTCACATGTTTCCCGATTCATGAGGAAGGACCGATCTATGCGGCAAAAATCATTGATGAGGTTGGTGAGGATAATTTGGTGTTTGGCACCGACTATGGGCAGGTCCACAACCCACGGCATGTCGTTGGTGTGCGTTGGGCTGCCCAATTGTTGCTTTCTTATGGGGTGAAGAAGGAAACGATTCGGAAGATTTTTGCGATCAATACAGCAAAGCATTTGGATATCGAACCTGCGGTGACTCTTGACGAACCGCTCGAAAAAACTCCGGTACAGCAAACCGTGATTTTGTGAGGTGCCGATACATGAAATTCGCTATTCTGGGAATGGGTAAAATTGGACATTCGATGACCGCGTACCTGATGGGACGCGGCCATCAGGTCACCGTTTGGGATCGCCAAGCGTCGAAACGCACTATCATTTCAAACCAAGGAATCACCATCACAGGAGTGTTGGAAGGACTATTTAGGCCTGAAGTCGCCTCTTCAATCCCTGATGTGATCCAAGAGGCTGAAGTCATCATCGTTGCGACAACAGCATCAGGACATCGTCCAATTGCAGAAATGCTGGCCGGACATCTCAAAAAAGGCCAGATTATCCTCATTTGTAATGGCAATTGGGGCGTCTATGAATTCCGTCAGGTTTTAGGGAATGAACTGGTTGAAAAACATGTAGATGTGCTTGAGACAGGCGGAATGCACTTGATGACGGATTCGGAAAAGACTGGAGTCTGTCGCTTGAAGAGGATCAAAGATGTCCTGACAGTCTCTTCTTTCCCAAAGGATCATATCGACGTTGACTTGGCAAGAATCCATGATGTTTTCCCGCAATTCAAAGCAGTTTCCACGCCCCTGATGACTTCGCTGAATGCATCAAATCCTGTATTGCATGGTCCTATCGGATTGTTCGAATTCTCAACAATCGAAAACGGAGGCGATTATTTCTTTTACAAAGAAGGCGCGACGCATCACGTTGTCGCTTACATCGAACGGATCGACAAAGAACGTCTTGCCGTGATGCAAGCACTTGGCCTTAAGGGACAGAGTTGCCTGGACATAGTCAATGCCGCTTGGCAAACCCATGAGGACAACCTTTATGACGCAATTCACCTCAATTATCCGACAAGCAAAGGACCGAAATCTGTTGAATACCGTTTTTTCACCGAAGACGTGCCATTCGGTCTTGCGCCTATCTGCAAACTGGGGAAATTGCTTGGTATCCCCACACCCTACACCGATACACTTGTCGATATGTATTCCAAGATACTGGATCGTGACTTCTTCGCAGAAAGTCCAATCTTGAACATCAATGAGGTAAAAGCCCTTTGTTAGGGCACCTCTGCAGGAACAAGATAACTGTTCACTTGAGAAATGCATGTTTATAATTTTCTTTTCACAAAGGCAATGGCATAAGCGTTCCTTGTTTTTTTCAAGAGGATCAAACGACGGAAACGGCAAAAAGGAGAAAATATTCAAATGCCTTTCCGTGTTTGGAATCCTGAGACCAATACGCCCGATTTGAAGATAACAATAAACCGTAGACGGAAAAGACAACAATCATGGTGAATAGTATATGTGTTTCTATATTCATCATTTAAAGAACAGGTCACCAATCCGCCATGCTTCCATCTTCGAAAAAGAGATGTGGCGTATCCCAATTCCCATCAAACTTGAGTCTTTCCAGACAGCTTTCATCAACTTCAATACCTAATCCTGGTCCTTTTGGTATCATTATGCATCCATCTTTCCCAATACTGAATGCTTTTTTCAAAACACCGACACCAAGATCCTGATGATCTGGCATACCAGGGTGTTCCTGCGCCAACAAGTTCGGAATGCATGCATCAAGTTGCAAACAGGCTGCCAAAGAAATAGGTCCTAACGGATTATGGGGAGCCATCTGCATGTAATACATTTCTGCCATTGCGGCTATTTTCCTTGCTTCGAAAATTCCTCCACAATGGCAAAGATCAGGTTGCACAACAGAAACTGCCTGTTTTTCAATGAGTTCGCGATAACCCCATTTTGAAAATAAACGCTCCCCTGCCGCTAAGGGGATGGTCGTACTCTGAGCAACACGCACCATTACATCAACATTCTCTGGAAGTACAGGTTCTTCAACAAATAATGGATAATAAGGCTCTAATTCTTTAAGGACTCGAATCGACATTGCTGGATTTATACGTCCATGGAAATCAACTGCAATATCAATTTTTTTCCCTACTCTGTCTCTTACTGCGGCAAAACGCTCTACTATCTCTTCCAACATGGAAAGATTGTCTATAGCCTTAACCGGTGGAATAACCGAATATTTTACCACAGTAAAACCATCGGAAACTCGTTGATCGGCAATTTTCAGCATTTCAGAAACAGGGAAATCTCCCGCAAGCGCAGTAGGTTTCAAATGTCCATACATTCTAACCCTATCGCGACAGGAACCACCAATCATTTCATAGATCGGCATATTGTAATATTTCCCTTTGATATCCCACAGTGCCATTTCAATCCCCGAAATAGCACTCATAAGGATTGGACCCCCTCTATAAAACGTTCCACGATACATCAACTGCAACAATCTTTCGATATCACATGGGTTGGCACCTATAAGGCTGCTTTTAAACTCATCTATTGCAGTCTGTACAGTCTTCGAACGGCCTTCAAGGACTGGCTCCCCCCACCCTGTAATCCCTTCATCTGTTGATATTTTCAAAAACATCCATCGCGGTTTGACATGAAACATCTCAATATTAGTGATTTTCATAGTGTATCAATTTCCTTCCCCTGAACAGGCAAACCGTCAAAATAAAAAGAAGTCGAACCTGATGGACGTATATTTGTGAGAGTCCCCTTATAATGACGAAGATCTATTGGTTGGAAAGGATGGGACGAACATGCTATTTCATCCAAATCCAATCCAAGTCCTGGTTTATCAGGAATGACTATATCCCCATTGTCAAAAACAACTTTTTCCGTAGTCAACTCTTTCCGCCAAGTAACATCGGTCAACATAATTTCGAGAATACAGAAATTTGAGATGTTCCCAGCCAATTGTAATGTCGCGGCATTAGCCACAGGACCACTTGGATTATGAGGGGCAACAGATATATAGTGCGTTTCGGCCATGGCTGCCATTTTCTTGATTGCCATAATGCCACCACAATGGCTTACATCAGGTTGAACATAATCAGCACATCCCTTATCAAGAAACTCTTGAAATTGATGAATTCCATATATCCTTTCACCAGCCGCAATAGGTATCGGAGATTTGCTTCTTACTTCTGCAATAGCATCAAGACTATCCGGTGGTGTCGGTTCTTCAAAGAAAAATGGATCAAAGGGCTTTAATGCATTCGCAATTCTACAACTCGTCGAGACATTAAATCGTCCATGACCTTCTATCAACAAATCTACATCATTACCAACTGCGGCTCTCACTGCTTCCACAATCGCTATTGCGTGGAAGAATTCTTTTCTTGTCATAGACATATATGCGCTACCAAAAGGATCCCATTTGAGAGCAGAGATTCCCAATGATACGGCCTTCTTTGCAGCTGTCGCAAACTGTTCAGGCTCCTTCGCACCAGAAAACCACCCATTCGCATACATACGAATGGTGCTCCTGACTTTACCGCCAATCAAATCATATATGGAAGCTTTATAAAACTTTCCTTTTATATCCCATAATGCCATTTCTATGGCAGATATCGCACTCATTAAGACGGGGCCTGTTCTCCAATACGACTCTCTATATAAATCATTAACAATCCTTTCAATCTCCATGGGATTTTGACCGATGATTACATGAATCGCATCTTCCAAAGCTCCTAATAAAGCATTTTCCTTATATTCAAGTGTTCCTTCCCCTATACCAGTAATTCCACTGTCCGTAAAAATCTTTACAAAAACATAATTTGTCCGGTAGGCAAATACTGTGAATTTTTTAACCTCAAGTATCTTCAAAATGTAAACTCCTCTCACTCATCCATCGTATCTTCGACTTGTTTCTTCACCTTTTTTTGTTTGTCAGTTCCCATAGAGAAGAACAACACAAAAAGGACACATACCGTTACGGCCAAACCTATACACAGAGGTCTCGTAAAGACATAAACCAACAATGGCTTTCCATATATCTTTGACAATGTGATGCTGCGTCTTGCATTCAATTCAATCATATTGCTCAATACAGCTCCAATAACTACGGGAGCACAAGGCACTTCAAACCGTTTGAAAATAGCTCCTATGATACCTAGGACAATAGCAACGATAAGCTCAAACATGCTATTGTTCAGCGCATATGTCCCAAACATAGCAAAGACAAATACGACTGGGACGATATATTCCATTTTCACTTTTAGGATATAAGAAAAGTATTTCACACCAAACGTACCCAGCAAACCCATGAAAGCGACGGCAATAAGCATGCCCCACATGAATACATATGCAATATCAGGTGACTTACTGAAAAGATCAGGACCACACATCAACCCATGAATTGTCAATGCACTTCCTATCATTGCCGCAGTTGGACTTCCTGGGATGCCTAATGCCAGCATCGGAACCATAGTTCCTCCTACAAGAGCATTATTCGCGCTCTCAGCTGCTATTATCCCTTCAACATTACCTTCGCCAAAAGGGACAACATCAGAAGTTTTGCTACATCGTTTTGCTTCGCCATACGCAAGAAAAATTGCCATGGACGCCCCAATGCCAGGAAGAATTCCAACAAAAGTACCTATAATGCATGACTTTATAAGTAGTTTCCATTGTCTCAATATATCTTTCAGAACTGTAACACGTTTGATATTGCTCTTCGCGTAATACACTTTTTCTGATACTTTGTTTCCAATGTTATTAAACATTTCTGCAAAACAAAACATTCCAATACATACAGGGATGACAGAAATGCCAGACATGACGTTGATGTTATTGAATGTGAATCGTTGTACTCCGGAAATTGGATCTATTCCAACCATGGAAATCAACAAACCAAAAGCAGTCGCAAAAAAAGCTTTATAGCGGTTCTTACCAGACAAAGCAGAAACAACAGCAATGCCACAGAGCGCACAAAAGAACATTTCTGGAGGACCGAATTTCAATGCGGCTTTGGCAAGTTGAGGAGTGAATAGGATTAATGCCGCAACTCCAAAGAACCCACCAAGTGTGCTAGAAAGAATACTATAATATAAAGCTTCTTGTGCTCTTCCCTTCTTTGCAAGAGGATATCCTTCGATAGCAGTACAAGTAGCGCAGAGATCACCAGGAACATTGATCAGTATCGCTGTAATGGATCCGCCATACATTCCACCCATGAATATTCCACCAAGCATGAGAATTGCTTGTGCTGGTTGCATTTTGAAAGTAATCGGAAGCAACAATGCTATTCCAATTGTACCCGACAATCCAGGGATTGCTCCAAGAACGACACCTAAAAAGACTCCTCCTAATACCAACAGCAACATTTGCGGATTCAATATTTGTTGTAATACACTAATGACCATATCAACCTCTCAACATCCTAGCTATAAGACCATATTGGTTCCTTCGAAAAAGAACCAATATGGTTAGTGCAGACATTTATGAATACCGGTTAAGAACTAAAGCCCTAATTGCTTCATCGTTGCAGCCACAAGAGAGTTATTTGTTTTGATAGATTGTGCCAAACTATCTCCGCTTAGATTCACAAGCACATATCCGGCTTTGGCCATGGCTTGTTGGAAATCTTGATTCTGCAACAGGTTTTCAACAGCTTTCTTCCAGAAAGAACGCACATTTTCAGGACACCCTTTAGGCAAAGTAATAATCAGATTGGTACCAACTGCGTTTGGAATTGCATACCCCGATTCAAGAAGGAAAGGTTTGCCTTCATAAAGAGTATTTTTCTCTGTCCCATATATCCCCAACAACTTTCCACCACCTGCTTCAACATTTGCAATGTATGCAGGAGTAAGGCAAGCCAAATCTACATGGTTTCCAAGCAATGCAGTCTGAGATTCCCCACCAGAAGAAAAAGAAACATCTTTCAACATATCAATACCTGCTTTTTCGCAGAAAAGACCGATGGCAATTAGTTGAGCAGTACCAGATTGCGCGATTGCAACATTTTTATTCCCTCGTTTGACATCATCAATTAAATCCTTGATGTTTTTGTATGGGCTCTTTGGAGAAGCGAACAAGGCAAATGGATTCTGCACCAACTGAATTACATAATCTACAGAATTCAAATCAAATGTCTTGCGATAATCAGCCACATATAAATCAGAAATGCTGCAAAGTGCAATGTTATAGCCAGTCGGTTTTTGATGAGACAATTCCGTAATTCCGACAGTACCGCTGGCACCTGGTTTGTTAATGACGTTAATCTGTTGCCCCAATTGATTGGTCAAATACTGAGCAACCAGTCTTCCCACCGTATCAGTACCACCACCTGTAGAATAGGGGACAATCATTGAAACAGGACCTGAGAGTTTGAATTCCTCTACCTTCGGTTCAGTTGATACAGTCGAAACAGCTATGCTTTGTTTCGTAGTACTTGGAACGTTTGTTTCTTTTGAACTCCCTTTATTGCAGGCTGCCATACTCAGAAGGAAACCCACAATCAAGACAATAGAAATTACACTTCTTCCCTTTTTCATTACCTTTCTCCTCCATTTGTGTAAAAAAGTGATTTGCTAAATATTGAAAATGCCTGTAACAGTAGGCAAATGAAAAATAAAGTGAAAAATTAGATACATGACCGCAATGACAAGAATTGAAAAAACAAACACACCCAAAAGTCTTTTACAGGAACGATCGATATGACCATTTGTTACTTTATCTTGCAAGAACATCAAACCAACAACCATACTGAATTCGGCAAGATAAAAACCAAGGATATACGAAAGAACATATGCTCCCACCAAGAAAGCACCAGGGAGCAACACTCCATTGGCTATCTCGGCGAAAGAAACTTTTTTGCTATTCGATACATTGTTTGCTCTATTACGGATCGCCGAGACACTGATGCCAAGTCCCATTATTCCCATGAAAACAATAACGATTATTGGCACCACAGCAGATTCAGCATCTGTAATTGTCTTTGCTACTCCCCAAAGCACGCTAGACAACACAATGATGACAATTCCAAAGAAGAAATCACTATTCCCCGCTATCAAACTCTTCCGCTCCATTATGTTTCCTCTTCTATTACCATCTTTTAGATATTTGATCAAATATTTTTTATCTAAGTTAGAGTTTAGATCTGTTGGCGCATTTTGTCAATTTTTTTCGATACTAAATAAAACACTCGAGTAATACACCTAACTCTTTACTTAAAAGTTAGTTGCTGAATATCATAAGCATTGGAAGAAAAAGACTTTTGAAATATTCCCACTGTCACTACATTATCGGCAACATCTTTATAAGAGATAAAAACAATGCATTTTTTAACGGCTAACTCTGGTTTCGTGCCAATAATGTGTGATGGATTCGGAATCATTTTGTATGGATGTTTTGCTATATTCCCATACTATTCCCCTTGGATTTGTAATGAAACAATCCAATTGGTCTTACTTTCTACCTTGTCATCGGGACTATTTTTTTGAGGATGATTATCAAAACGGATAAATACAAAAAATGTTCAGAATGCAATACGATACACACCACAAGATTAACAAATCAAATTACATAGTCAAGAATTGGGGAAACCCTCAAACAGAAAACGGTAGTAAAATTCAATCAAAAATTCTTGTCACATCAATCATTTGCTAAAATGATCAGACAAAGCATATAATTTAGAGTTTTTTGTATGTAATTTTGTATATTTAATTGCCTCATCAATATTATTATCTCTCAATGAGTTAATTATTTGTTGATGTTCCCAAAGCGTTTCTTTGGCTCGCTTCAAATCGACTTGATAAAAACCTCGAATTGCTGAAATTTGATACAGATTTCTCTCGAACTGTTTATATGCCATATGATTTTTGCATGGAGAATACTCAAGCAAATGAAATTTAATATTCAAGCCCAAACGCTTATTACGCAAGCCCTGTTCATCATCTTCAAGCGCAGCCATTTCTGAGTTGATCTTTTCCAACTGGGTTAAAATATCTTTCGGATATCCACCTTCCATACATAGTTCCACCAACAAACTCTCCAAAGCATATTGTAAATCATTGAGTTGCGCCACCAGTTCCGGTGTGATAGCCATAACCGTAGCACCTTTATAAGGATTCATTTCCAAAAGATTTTCACCACAAAGAATGTTAAATGCTTCACGTACAGGCATGCTGCTAACACCATATTTTTCCGCTATCTCTCGCGCTGTAATCCGTGTGCCTGGTGCAATCTTTCTTGTAATTATTTCATCACGGATACGATCAGCAATTTTTGCTGACATGGTTTTTCCCACTATTTGATTATCCTCGCGCATTAATTTCTTTGCTTCCTTTGCGTATAATAATCTTTAAACAAAAATCACCTTGTCAAGTCCTTCAATTGTTCCTATCACTTTGTTTATGGTTGTGTGACGGCCTGAGCAATTCATAAAGAAAGGTATTTCCCACACGAAACAAAGTCATCTCACCACTGGAGTCCCAAATCCCTTTTCTTTCTGTGATGCTACTATGAACAAATTGATGGAAACCGATGACTTCTACATCACACCTGTATCCTTGCATACTTGACGATACGAATGAAAGGCTACTTTCGTATGTGAACCAAACCCTCTCCTCATCAATGAGTCATGGCTTCTCATACACCATGAGAAATTTCATATCTTAATCCAAGAATATGAATACCTGAAAATGCCTCGAAAATCCCATGCCTTTGTTGTTCTCGCAATACAAGAAGTCAGGGACATCAAAGGTGAATTCACCACCACTCTGTTACAGGACGTCCATACGCATCGAATACTGCCTCCCGACAAACCGTTTTGTCATGAGAGAAGGCAAACTACAAAACCATCGACCTGAATGTTGACCTAATATCACCAACATGCAAGTGACACATTCCAAATGCAACTTCTAAAGTAATCCAATATGAGGGAGAGGCAGTCTTCAACCTCCATCCTTCCTTATACTCACAATGTCATTGTTCTATTTAACAACTTTGAGCAAAACCATTGCAACAAGTATCTTCCATTCATGAATTCATCTAGATGATCAGCTTGAATCTTTCAGCATTAATTGTTTGCGTACCGACAAAAACAGTATTCCCATCGGATGTATACACAACACTCTTCACGAATAACAATGGAGTACCCTTTTCAACGTCCAATAGGCTAGCAACATGCGAAGAAGCTTCAACAATTTCGACTGTCCGGTTTGCAGAACTCATTTCAAGTCCAACTTTCTCTTTAAGGACTTCAAAAAGTGAAGAATTATTTAAATCTTGTTGTAATAAAAATTTAAAAGCCATTGGAAACCAATTGCTTTCCAACACCATGGGTTTGTCATCTACAAAACGCAGACGAGTGATTAGAATCGCTGTATCATCTGCTGTTGCAAGTTCTTCTTTGATTTCCGATGAGATTTTTACAAGTGACTGTTCCAATACTTTACTACCGGGTTTTGTCCCGCTCATACGACAGGATTCAGTGAAGCTGATAACCCGATGTAAATCTCGTTTCAGCTTCACTGTCGTGACAAATGTCCCTTTTCCCTGTTTTCGGGCAAGCATACCTTTTTCCACCAAGATGCTTATTGCTTTCTTGATGGTGATAGTGCTTACATTGAACTTTTCTGCAAGTTCTTTCTCAGAAGGAAGCTTTTCTGTTGGTTTAAGTTCACCTTTTCTGATGCACTCCTCCAATACTGATTCTATCTGTTGATAAAGAGGAACGACATCATCACTGAGAATTTTTCTTTCTGGCATCATCATAAGATTATTGTAGGTTTACCCTTAATCGGTCAAGACAAGAAAAACTATCACATATAACTTCCGCCATTAACATCCAAGACAGTACCGGTAACATAATCAGCCAGGGAAGAAGCAAAAAACAAAATCACAGAAGCGATTTCTCTTGGTTCTGCAGTTCTGCCAAGCGGAATCATAGAAAGAGAGGCTTGCTCATGTGCTTCACTGAGAATTTTGGTCTTGGCAATTCCTGGTGCTACCGCATTAACAGTGACATTACACGGACCAGCAATTCTAGCCAAACATTTGGTAAAACCAATTACACCTGCCTTTGCTGAAGAATAATGCACATCACCGAACAAACTTCCTCGTCTTCCTGCTATGGAGGAAATGTTAATGATACGCCCCCATTTTCTATCCATCATTTGTTGCGTAAATAATTTGCACATATTGAATACACCCTTCAAATTCACATCAATCACTGCATCCCAATCAGCTTCAGAGATATCCTTCATCGTATTTGATAAGGCAATACCGGCATCATTAACCAAAATATCCACTTTTCCCATCTGTCTCATTGATTCATCAAATAAGTGCTTCGTCGATTCTGAGGAAGAGACATCACAGGGAATGAAAACAACTTTTCTTCCAAAATCACGAATCGCCTTCATAGTTGCATGAGCATCCTCTGTTTCTTTTAAATCCACAACAATGATATCAGCTCCATATTCTGCCATCATTATTGCCGTAGCAGCACCAATACCACGAGCTGATCCAGTTACCAAAGCTGTTTTACCTTCAAGACTAATCATTTCATACTCCTTTTTTTGTCATAGATTTTTTTCTGATTCTCTAGCACCACGGAAGGTATTGTTTTAACGACACCTCCCATTCGTGCAAAAGTGAAAACCTTAGCAGATTTTTCCACCAACCGTGCAATTTTCAAAGCATCTGATGAAGATTCACCGATTATCACTGCTCCATGATTCGCCAATAGAACAGCTTTTCTGTCGCCCATTGCCTTTATTGCATTCTCTGCTAATTGTTTCGTTCCAGGTGCAGCATATTCTGCAACTTTGACTTCACCACCTATAAGAATAGTCATCTCATCAATTACTGGTGGAATACTCTCACCATTGATTGCAACAACCGTGGCAAAAACAGAATGGGTATGCAAGACGACATTTACATCAGGGTATGTATGGTACATTCCCATGTGAATCTCAAACTCTGAAGTCGGTGTTTTTTCCCCATCAGGAACTGATCCATCGGGAAGAATCAAAGTCACATCTTCATCTCGGAGCATACCAAGCTGACTACCACGAGCAGAAATGTATACTGTGCCATCAGGTGCTCTTAAACTTATATTGCCTTCAGCAGATTCAACTAATCCGCATTCGGCAAGAGTTTGTCCCATTTTCTCTAATTCATTTACAAACACTATGTTTTTTTCCATAAAACTTATCCTTTAGGTTGATACATGGAGAAGAATGCTTTCATCCATGCATCTTTATGTTGAGCATAATCCCATCCCTTGAGATTTCCCGATGCTTGGACCTGTCGCGTATTTTGCATCTTTGAACAAGCTTCTTGCAAGGAACCGAACCATTTGATATCTGTAAAGGCAACCATTGCAGCACCAAGTGATGTCAAATCGACATCATTCGTAACCGTAAGGACTCTTCCAGATGCTGTAGCCAACATATCTAGTAGCAAGGCAAACTTTGTCTCTCCTCCTCCGATAGCTAAAGATTTGTTCGGAACGATATTTGCTACTTGTTCCAATAATTCGACATTTCCTAGAATCGAAAACACAACTGATTCAAACAAAGAAGCCGCAAAAGCAGGACGGTCAAAATTTCCAGACATGAGATCCCGTGTTCGACCGATAACATAGCTCGTAGGTCTGAGGTTACCATGACGAGAATCAGCTATTCCGACACCAGGGAAAGACACAATCTGTGAAAAGCCTTTTTTAAATGCGATTAAGCCAAGTTGCTGCAATTCATCATATTCCTGTTTTCCTGCTTTCCCAAATAAGAGACTAGCACCCCACGTAAAAGCTAATCCTGTCATCATTGCATTCGCTTCGACAGACCATATGCCTTCCATAAAAAATGGATTGGTAACCGTTCGTTGTTTGGAATCAAGCAAGGGCTTTGAAACCAAGGTATTAATAGGAGCTGAAGAACCAGCTACAATTACCATATCCTCTACGGAAATTGCTTTGGCGCCAACGATTCCAAATGAAGTATCAGAAGAACCTACACAAACAGGCACCCCTTTCGGAATTCCTAATTTCTCGGAAGTTGTCCTTCCCAATACATGGTCGGGTCTCACGACATCACAAAACAAAGTGTCTTCTAATTCTTGCTCTTCAATAATTTCGTCTGACCACTTTTGCCTGGAAATATCAAAACACCCTGTCTCGCCTGCTGTAATGGTATCTGATGCCAAAACCCCACATAAATAGAAGGAAAGCCAATCAGAGAGAGAAACTATCTTTTTTGTTTTCTTAAGTAATTCAGGCCTCCGACTCTTCAGCCATTTCATTCGTCCAGGCACATATTGCGCCCCAACCCATCTGCCTGTTATCTGGTAATATCGTTCAAATGAATCATTTTGATAATCCATACTCATCGAAGCCCTGCGATCAATATTGGGTATTCCGTAAATAGCGTTGTTGTTTGCATCAAGAAAAACGATTCCTAATCTCTGAGCAGAAACAATAGTTGCTTCGATTTTTTCCCCAGTAAAAATGCATGTTATTTCAGACAATTTTTCAACTAAGTCTTCTGGCCGAAAAAAGAGGGCTTGTAGATCATCTTGTTCATGTTGATATCCCCAGACACAGGTTGATGTTTGTATTGCTTTACCTCTTTCATCAATTAAAGAGGCTTTCAATTGAGACGTCCCTATATCCATAACCGCAATACAACTTTTCATATTATAATTGAGCCCTTCTTTCCAACGGTTCTCCCTTCAAAAAATGTATAACATCATCTACTACCATTTTAGCGGAACGAGGTTCCATGTCTTTAGATAATCCACCAAGATGCGGCGTCAAAATGACATTGTGCATTTTGAGCAAAGGAGAATCTTGCGGAAGCGGTTCTTCCTCATAAACATCCAAAGCGGCACCACCGAGATGACCTGAAAGTAATTGCGCAATAAGAGCTTTCTGGTCCACAAGGCACCCTCTGGATGTGTTGATCAACAACACTCCCTGCTTCATTGATTCAAATTCTTTCTGAGACAACAAGGCTCCCTCTCCTGTATCCCTGGCATGTATCGTTATTATGTCGCTTTCTTGGATCAGTTCATGCAAATCCACACATCTAGCCCCATTGTAATCGCTGGACACAAAAGGATCATAAAAAAGCACTTTCATACCAAAACCAGAAAGAAGATCATTCACTTCCTTTCCGATGTTACCCATACCGATGATACCTAACGTTTTATTTTCCAATTCAATACCAGTAAAGGGTTTTCGATCAAAACTAGTTGTCCAGTCACCCCGTTTGACCAAAGAATCAGCTTCGGATATCCGTCTTGCAAGAGAAAGAATTAAACCAATGGTAAACTCTGCAACTGTCCTTACATTCCTGCCAGGGGCGAAACAAACCGTTATTCCATGCTGTCTTGCTGATTGAAGGTCAATATTAACCAAAGAACTGCGTTCTGAACCAACATATTTCAAATAAGGATCTGCCTCGATTACCTCTTGGGAAACAGGAGCAAGATGAATCAAAAGCATGGATGAATCGCCAATATTTTTAGCCAATGATGAAATCTTTCCTTTGTATTCTTTTATCCCATTGGAATTTGACAACCCAGAATTCGTTTCACATTCAATAGCAAAGTTTCTGACTTGGGCAAGGATTTTTTCTTTTTCAAGTCGCTCTACAAGCTTTTCATAAAGAATCCTGCTGGCAACAGTTCCATCATTCACTACTGTTATTTTTTCCATATCATTTTCTCCTTGGAATTCAGCTTCACACAGTCTTCTCTTTTTTGATTTCTAATGGTACTCGAATCGCAATATATGCACTGACGAGTCCTAAGCCGATGACATTCAAGAACCAAGGTTTCATAAGGAGAAGAAAACCTGCTGCAATCAAAATCAGAGATTCGTATTTTCTTATTTTGAATTTGAAAAAATACCCTTCAAATGCTGTTGACAGAGTAATAATCGCCAATAACGTCAAACAGATTGTTACTATTATTTGAGAAACCGGAAATCCACCCTGAAAGAGTAATTCGGGTTTGTATGCAAACACAAAGGGTATCACCAAAGCAACGAAACCAAGTCGCATGGCAGTAAATCCTGTTTTAAATGGTTGGCTTTGCGCTATGGAAGACGCAGCATATGTCGCTACGCAAACAGGTGGAGTAATTAATCCAACAACTGTGTAGTAGAGGATAAAGAGATGTGCGGCCAAAGGGACTACTCCAAGGCTGATCATCGCTGGAGTTATCATCACCGCCATAATGATATATATCACAATAAGATCAACAGCTACTCCCATAAGCAAGCAACATAAAGCACAGAGCAATAAAAGGACAAATAAGTTTCCGTGGGCAAGTGCAATCAGTCCTGACGAAAGTCGTAACCCAATAGCTGTTAAATTTACAGAACACATAATGATACCGGCAAGACAAGCTGCAGGCATGATATTGGCCATTGATCTTCCAGCATTTGCAAAAGCATGATAAACACCTTTGAAAGGTACACTAACCCTTTGCTTGTTTTTTACTAAGCAACGATAAAAATATATAAATCCGACTAAAACACAAACAGAAAAACCTACCCGTAATGCATCCCAGCCTAAACGTGAAAACAGAAAAACCATGATCACCAATGGCAAGATAAACGGCCATCCCTTCTTGAATGTCGTTTTTAAATTTGGAACTTCGCTTTTATCCAAACCGCCCAAATTATGTTTTGCAGAATATAGAGAAACCTGAAGGAAAACCGCAATATAATAAAATAATGCTGGAACAATGGCGCAACTTGCAATGCTCCAATAAGGTACTTCCATGTAATCTGCCATGATAAAAGCCAATACCCCCATCACCGGAGGCATTAAAGCTCCACCTGTCGAAGATACGGTCTCAACCGCTCCAGCAAATTCTGGAGTATATCCTTTTCTTTTCATCATAGGGATGGTTATGCATCCTGTTGTCATCACATTGGCAACAGCAACGCCTGAAATCATTCCGAAAAGACAACTCCCTATAACGGAAGCTTTAGCTGGACCACCATTTCTTCCTCCAGTCAACGATAATGCAAGATCCAAATAAAAATCGCCACCGCCACTTATATTTATTAATTGCCCGAAAATCACAAATATTACAATCGTTGTCGAAAATACTTGTGCTCCTGCAGAAAAGAAACCCTGTGTCCCCAAATATACATCACCCACAAGTCTACGAAACGATACTGGTGCTGCAAATAATATTCCCGGAAGCTTGCCAGAAAACAATGGATATACCAAAAAAACCAAACCACAAATAACCAAAGGGAAACCTATAGCTCTTCTCACTCCTTCAAAACATAATAGGAACATCAATAACCCTAATACAATTTCAAGGTTACTTGGTGTCAATGCACTATATAATGTATGTTCATAATTTATCGCGTAATAGCTTGTTGGTACTAATGATGATACTGCTAACACCCAATCGTACCATGGTATGTGATGCTGTTCACTTTTTTTTGAAACGGGAAATTCAAGAAACAGTAAAGCGATAATCAACCCAACGCTTATCGCAGGATGAATCCCACCAATTGTAAGTCCAATCCACGAAAAAAAACCTGAAGCATAAATAAAATGATAAAGAATGGCCCCAAAAGCATATGCTTCAACTATTGCTTTTTCTCTTCCCTCGAGATTTCTCATGCATCACCTCTCTTTATTCAATACTTCTCTGACAAAAAATGTGTCAGAGAAGTTGATATGAAAACTATTGACGACGTGTTGCTTTCAGCAATGCATTATTCTGCTCTTCTGCATCAGCAGTCCAAATACCTACTTCCTTGTAATACTTAATGGCACCCGGATGAATCGGTGCACCAATGGCAATTAAAGAACGCTTAAGATTCCAGTCAGCAAGATATTTAGGATTGAGTTTCTCGACATCTGCATGTTTTTCGTACATAGTCTTAGTTAATTTATAAACCGTATCCTCGCTTAGTCCTTCGCGAACATAAATCCCGAACGGAACAGCTAGTGTATCACCACCATTGGTCAAGCCAAACTCACCAGCGTTGATGGAAGATGTGACGAACCCCCAACCAGGTAGCAAACCATTAAGCGTTTTTACTTGTCCATTCGTAATAGGAATTACATACATCGGCTTTGTTGTTGCAATATCCTGGATCCAACTGCTTGCCGTCCAATACACAGCGACCGCACGCCCTTCCTTCAAACCTTGCTGAGCTTCCGAAATTGAACTAAAATGAACGTCAATTATCTTCGAATAATCCGCACCTGCGGCTTTCAACAACTGTTTAATCTGAATATCACTCTCAGCTCCAGGTTGAGTGATATACACCTTCTTCCCCTCCAAATCCTTTAGCGATTTGATTGAAGGATCAGTAGTAAAGAAGCCATATCGCATGTCCCCACCCGTACACATTTGCTGGATTGGAATCGGAGCTACACCTTTCAACTGCCAAGTGTCCCAGAATGGATCCTCACCGGTGTATGCACCATGGATAGCCCAAACAGTCGTTATTGCAAGATCCAGTTGATTCAGTTTCAGCAATCTGAATGCAGGACCGGTTACCTGCATTGGTTGCTGAGTTACTGTAAGATCAAGATTCTCGTTCCATACACTCGCCAACGCCGCACCAACTGTGTACGTTGATGTTCCTGCTTGCATTGTCCCAAACGTTAGTGCTTGTTTCTTGGTAGATTCCGCTACCGCAGATTGCTCAGATGTGCCATTCGCATATACGCTCAACAACAAACAGTTCACCACAGCAATCATCATTATGACTTTTTTAAACATAGACGATTCCTCCTTCATTCATATGTTTATATAACATTATATAACGTTATATTGTTGCTTGCAAGAAAATTCTCTTTGTTTTGTATTACGAGGGAGTTGTAAAGAGAAATGTTCACGTAAAGGGAGGGTAATGGGAGGTACATCCGTGCTGATGATGAGTGCCCCAAACCTGAACTTGTACTCCGTAAAGAAGGATGAGTGATCCTGAATTGCCTGGGCCCCGGCTCCCTACCGAAGCCCTTCACACCTCACTACCGTTCGAGTTATCCCTTCAGCAGCGTTTTGCCTCTCCTTTTGCTTCGATAAAAACACCCGAAGTGGTATAGCAAGCTATTCGGAAATTTCAAGACAATGAAATTCAAGGAAAACTGATGGGGGCATCATCATGGGAAAATCAATTCCAGATTCCAGGAAATCATTGTCTCCAGTAAGGATTATCTCGACGTGATGAGAGACAGCACTTCGTAGAATGGGTCTGTCCATTGGGTCTCTCATAGCTTTTTCCTCTTCAACCTGATTCTCTGGGATTTCTATGACTTCAATGGATAATAAGGAATTCGAGATGAAGGATTCAAGTGCTGGAATCTTATCAGGAAATTTCCGAAGAAAAATCCTCTTCATCTCATCCAAATTCTGTTCACAGACGACGGCTTGAAAGGGATAGGTGTTGGCTTTCCAGAATGCTTGAGCCGGAGTGCTATTAGGGAATAAGGCAGCGGAAATCAAAACGTTGGTGTCTATGAGTACTCTCATTCAACATCCTTTGATCGCAGGTCCTTAACGAGATTCATCACATCATCTTCGTCATTCAAACCAGCTCTTTGTGCTTCTCCTGCCATTTGATTCTGAAGTATCTCCATTGCATAAAGTGCTGAGTTCATTATTCTGACATTGTTTCCATCAACAACAAATGTCACTCTGTCCCCTGTACCGATTCCCAATGCGATTCTCACATCTTTTGGAATAGTAACCTGTCCTTTAGCCATGACCTTTGCGGTGTCAGAGAATTGTTGTATCATAGTTTACCTCCAAAGTAGGGAATTCCCTACTAGTAGATTAGCATAGTACATTATCATTGGCAAGTCTTTCTTCAGAACCCCGATAGCGCTTTGGTAATGGTATCGGAAGCCTACCTCATTGTCTTATGGAACGATATTGAAGTCCGCTGAAAACAACCTTTGGTGGTACAGACGAAAAGTTGGACTTGTTTAGGTTAAAGGCACACATCATTGAGTTTCGTTCTGGCTCATTCTGCAGATGTAAACCCCCGGTAAACACCAGAAAAACCCCGAAGTGGCACATCAGCTAGTCTTTCAACAAGATATCATGATGCCCGATATCCAGAAGGATGATTATCACATCACCCTATGATACCAGATAACCCGGATATCCATGTTAACACTAAACTCGAAAAGGTCATCAGTCCCCTGTGGGCTTTTTTGTCCGCAGAGACGGATGGAATGGGTTTTCCTCCAAGAGTTTGGTTTTTCGTTTCAACTGCTTCTTCTCTGTTTCATTAAGTTTCTTGAGGTTTTTAATGAATGTCGGAGAAAAGGTTGTTTTATAAGCTATCCTACAGGACCTTGAACAAATCATCCACAGAAGAGAATATCGGCTGTTCTCCAGCTTTTATCTTGGCTTTCACTGTTTCGACTTCCTTCTTCAGTTTCTCCACGTAAGCCTGGGATAGACCACCACAGGCATCATGCAGATCATTCCGTCTTTTTCAAAGACCTCGAGTTTATCCCCTTCGGGAAAAGAGGACTTCTTCACCATCTCCATAGGAATTGTCATTTGTGTTTTTGATCTCATTTCAACAAGCATGTTTTTCTCCTTAGAAAGTTAGAAATTCTCACCTTCCAAATGTAAGACACGGCAAACAACAGAAGAAAGCAAGAACTATCAAAACCCCGATAGCGCCCTAGCGGACATCAATCAGTCTCCCAATGCCCTGACTACAGTGCCACATTCATTTTCTGGATACAGGTGAAACAAGAGCCATCAGGATCTGCCGTCCCTTCCCTGCCCATATGCGATAATACCTGCCAAACTCTAGCAACACATCATAAAAATCGATAGGCTCCAACCGAATGTTATACATGAGCTTGGATATATCATTTATGCATATCCGTTTTCCGCGGCTTTCCTGTTATGACATGCCCAACCGCACTAGCCTCATCATATGCATTCTGGCCTTGCTCCTTGCCCTGTCTCCGAAAGCAAGGGCTGCCGAGAAGACCTACACGACGAATCTTCCCGCTTATTGGTCATGGACCCCCGTCAACGAGATTTTCCTGACCGAAGACACGACGGGGCTTTTTCCTGGAAAGATGTCCGCACAGATCGGAACGTTGACGTTGACCGGCTGGAATCCGACAGCCACAGCCCAGTCCAACTACAATACGACCGACCTCAGCCAAAACTACGTGCGCATGTTCTACTGGGCGTCAGGCCCCGATGGAAAAGGCGGAACGAACATGGTGGGGCAACCATCCTACAACGGATGTCCAAACCAAGAGACAATCACCGGGACCATCAACGGAACAAGCTATTCCATCACGCTGTATATCGGATGCGTTTCGACGATCACGAGTACGATGCGCGGCCTGTCGGCAAAAGACGGCTATTACACCAACGGCAACAATCCGGCAGTCTTACCCAATGACAATTCACCGCAGATGTATGCGGGTGGGACGATAACGTACTACCTGTACACTCAGGAAAACGCCACAGCGATCAAGAACCTGCCCCTCTATCATGCGACGTTCGCCAACAGCGCCTACGTCATGGACACGGCGTTGCGCCCCAACCTCACCGGAGCATGGAGGGACATCAACTATTTCATGTACCGGATAAACGCCAATGCGAACGGAGGCTCCGGCCGTTACCTGACCATGACAGGAGGGGCGGACAACTCCTCCCTCTTCAGTCCCTTGACGATCGCCCACGGCATCTCCATAGGGAACCACAACGGGGAGGCGCTTCCCGAGCCCGACTGGACATTCACCATCACCAAGGAATCGCTGGCGGACAGAGTGGCGCTGGACACCGACTCCCCACAGGAGGTGGCGACAGCCACTCTCACGGTGACGGACACGGTCCTCGGACGGAGCGAACACTGCGTGAACTACTCGTTCACCGACAACAGCGGAGTGGACGGTTCTTTCGCCATGAAATGCACCGATCCAAGTAATGTGGGAACCACCATCCCCTTCGGCGTTCGCTTCTCCATCCACAGCAACACGGGAGACATCGTCAAAGGCCAGCAGTACCGTTGGTGGATGGGCAGCGATGGGACACAGACGGGCACCATCAGCATCACGGGCATGCAGTCAGGCTCACAGAACGCGACTGCAGGAACGTGGCAGGACACCATCACGGTGAACATCATCACAGCAGACAGCTATGCGTTGGAGGAAGCGGACAAGCGGAGCACGTGACCGACCCTCCTTTCCCTTGGGTTTTGTCTGGAAACATCTCCCTTGTCTCCCTATGCGCAGTGGAATCAATCGGCGGGAAGCATATGGGATATATCCGGGATACCAATCGAACAGGCAGTGGCCTTGTTTGGTTTCATGTTGATCGGGTACCTGCTCCCTCCAAGCGGAAGCCGGCTCACCCCGTCCAAATAGGGAAACAACAAATCAAGACTTTGCGGAGGAAATCCTATGGCTTCAGGGACACGGAATACTTCTTCTTGAAGATCACCTCCGAAAGCATCAAGCCCAGACTTGGCTACTTATCCCCCAAAACTCCGCGTTGAACCAGAAAAGAAAATGGCTGCAATCAAATGCATTCCTTTTCTTCTCATACGGTTACTTCCTCCATGCGTTTTGCAGAACTGAATAGAGTTTCCGTGGTTCGATGGGCTTTGTGATATAGTCGTTCATGCCTGCGTCCTTTGCCTCACGAATGCTTTCCTCAAAGGCATCCGCCGTCAAGGCGATAATTGGCACCGATGCAGCATCGGCACGCCCAAGCGCTCGGATCCGACTTGCCGCTTCGTAGCCGTCCATTTCCGGCATGCGGATATCCATCAACACGGCGTCGTACCATCCCTCGCAGGAGGCCGTAAATTTCTCCAACCCAACGGCACCGTTTTCAGCGGTCTCCACAAGCATCCCCTTGTTTTTCAGCAACATGGAGGCGATCTCGGTGTTTACCTGGTTGTCCTCGCACAGCAGGATGCGCCGCCCCCGCAGGGTGTCCTCGCCAGCGGGTTGCTGCTTTCCTGCTCTGCCATATAACTGAGATAGCTGGTCTTGATCTGCTCCTCAAGAAAAGAGAACAGATTGTTCCGGACAAACAGCAGGTCAAAAGCCCTGTCGGTTTTTACGAAAGAATAGAATTCTGTGAAACGTGAACGGATGTCTTCATCTGGGAAACGATGCTTGTTGTACGTTTTTTCTATTTGTGCCAACTTATAGAGGACAACGGCATCCATGGACTTGAAGTTCTTGTAAAACGCAGTCCTGGACACACCGGCACAAGCGCATACCTGTGACACTGTGATCTTGCGGTGGGGTACTGTCTTCAGCAATTTTATAAGCGCGGTGCAAATCTGAGCCTTTGATTTTATCAAGGCTTTTTCATTGTTGATCGTGTTCACCCAAGACCCTCCTCATTACGCACAAACGCGCAACAAAGATGACGACTTTCCTCTGTTCCAGACAGCATCATAGCACACGGGTTATGGGTTCCTCATGATCAGAATCGATGCGGTTTTGTATGGCTCTTTATGCCAAACTCAGAGCATAAGCTTTGACTGCGATTGCAAAGGATAAACTTGCAATTTCACAGACGTGGCCGAATGGTGTACAAGGACAGGTTATATGCGAATTCCCACTGCTTTACAAAACGCTTCACTGTGTGGGGGAACGAAGTTCCAAAGAGTTAGTTCCAGTTTGTTAGCATAACCATCTGCATTGCGAAAAAATCTGCTTTTGCCGCTCATCAAATGGACTGCCCCAGAGTATCGAGGGTGCGGACAAAACTTGGATCAAAAGGAAAAGTTGAGTCATGTACACATGGAAACAAAGGAAAAAGGCGGTGGCGCTTTACCCCAAGCACGGGAAAAGGAAGAGCATGGTTATCCGAGGACTTGACTATCCCAACCGCCATGTGCCGTGGCAATGGGTCAAGGAGTACGAGGCGACGGGAAGCTGAAAGGGAAGCACATCAAGACCAAGTACACGGACATCCACAAGAAAGAGGTGGTCTCCTTCTATCTGGAACGAGCTCACCAGCGGGTCTCTCGGATACCCAAGCAAGGAAAGCCCTGAAAGCATAGATGGATGAGCTTTACCCCGGCTCACGACTTGTCTCCATCGGGTGTCCGTCGACAAAGAGAGAAAACCCCGCCAAGAAGCAGGAATTCCCTACACCATCACAGGCATCGGCGTGGCGAAGGGCATAATGGCGCGCTGCAAGGGCGAAATCTCGAGGCTCAAGGAAGAGAACCGTGAGCGTGAGGCACGCAGACATCACGCAAAGATCAAGGCGGCGGCCGAGATGCTAAAAAAGCAAAGGGCATCAGTCTGGAATGCCTGGCCAACTAAGGAAAGGCACTGGTGATTGATGCCCTGAGGGAAAAGTCATGGGTTGGAAGAAATTCTCCCGGTTCTGAGGATCTCGAAGAATGGCTATCGCCATGCCTCGGAAGCGGCGATGAAAGACAAGTACGCGGGCGTCCGCTCAAGGCTGCGGTCCCTGTTCCACGAGAACAGGGAATCGCATGGGTACCGGTGGCTACGGAAGGCGGGGCTATTATGCTTTCCGGGAAGGTGGTGAGACGGCTCATACGCGAGGAGGGGTTGTCCGTCATCTTTGTCAGGATGAGGATGTACCGCTCCTACCGGGGAGAGACGGCAACATTATCAAGAAATACCTCTCTCTCATCGCCGGCTGTTTCGATGGCTTCATCCTAAAGCGGCGATCCGAGTGCGGAGCTGGTCGGTGCCATGCCCGACAACACGATAGACCTGATGAGGTGATGCCATTACCGTTGGCAGGGCTGGATCGGAAGAATGGATGGTGCCGGACTCACCTGCTCGATGCCGAAGAAGGGATGCTCGCCCGACAACTCCGCATGCAAGGGGTTCTTCGGCATGCTCAAAAACGAGTCCTTTCTCCAAGAGGTCTTGGAGAGGAGTCCCTATTGAGAACTTCATCTGACGGATACATCCGATGGTACAACGAAAAAAGAATGAAGATATCCACTGGCGGGATGATCCCCTTTGCATATCGTAGAGGTCTTGGTGTCGCATCATAACAAAGTCCAAGAAAACGTCCGCAGTCTCAAGAGTTACAGAGAATTTGACTCTCTAATGCTACAAGGTATGCGAAGTTTTCAGCTGAAAGGCACCGACTTCTCCAAGAAGACGGCTCGGGAAAGATGAAAACCCATCCGAGATGAAGCCTTGGAGGAATGATCCCTTTTATCGCTTCAAACAGAAATTCAACCTGACAGATGCAACAATCAAAACGCTGAGCGGCGGAGGTCTGAGCCAATCATTCAATTCCACGGCATTTCTCTTTACGAATCACCGATATGTCGACACCCTTCACAATTCGCTTGGCTATCTCCATATCTATTTCAAATTGCTTGAATTGGGCAAGATTGTCGCGCAACCTCAAACAATAGAGTTCACTGATATCCTCTTCATAACTTTGCATGTACCCGATCCGGTATAGATTCAATTGAGCCTTGACCTTTTCCGGATACAGGCGGGATGTCCTTTTGATGTCGCATATGCATCGATTCCCCTGATAATCAAGCACAAGATCGAGGCGTCCTGCACATATCGGCTTCTTCTTTTCGTCAAACAGGAGCAACACTTGCTCCATTTTCTTGACCTTGAAATCATGCTCGCTTTTCAGCCGTATGTAATTCTCAAGCTCGATTGGATATCCTGGATTCGTACCTGTGCGTTCATATTCCTCTATAATCTCATGAAGCCGTGTGCCTCTCAACGCAGCACTTCGGAGGACCTCCGGACGTATGCCTGCATAGTCATCCCACCCAACGACTCTGGCATAGGCATCAAGGAGCCCCGTCACGCTTGGAACCTTTTTCCCATCCACAACATAGGTATGTGTATCCGCATAAAACCCAACGTAATGACCTTTGATCATCAAGCTTATCGTTGGAATCACCTGATAGGGTTCATATGATGGAGTATGGTATCGCTTGGGAATTGGATTGGCATTGACGGGAAGGCCCATACGGATTTCCTTGTCCTGAGGATGATCCTGCCTTTCCTTCTGTTTATTATGGCTTTTCTTTGATGTGATTGCCATCATTGAAACAATGACCACAATAACCACCACAAACTCAAACACTGCGTCCCCCTGCCAGTTGTTGCTGAAGAATTGCATGGATGGTTTCGCTTTCATTGCTGCCGTTTGTGCGTAAACGGATGAGTTTGATGTGGGACAAAGCTACAGCTTTGTCCTTCATCGCATCATGCCTTGTCTGCCTATCATTCTGTTCATGATATGAAATACCATCAACTTCGATGAGTAGTACTGGCTTTTTGTCAAAGACATTGATGATGGCAAAATCCACATGCGTCCAAGGGTTGGATACATAGGTGAATTCATCATTCGTGAAAAGGTTTTTCTCAAGTACCAAAGCATCGCAAAGCGACAAGTGTTGGATGTATCTGAAAGAAGCATAATCAGGACAAGCAAATTCCCTGTCAAGAATATCTGCAACAAGTTTTTCTGACAGATATCCTCCATTTCCTTTTGCTGTCAGGTATTTCTCCCTTTCGGCCTCATAATCGTCATAGAGCAAGTCAAACACAGAGCGTATCGTCCCGCTTCTCTCTTCTGCATGTGTCTCGTAACGCATATACCTGACAAGATCCCCAAGGACCCTTGTGCCTTGATGGAAAATCTTGTCTGAGGTGACCAACGTGAAACAGTGTTTTGCCCTTGTCATGGCAACATTCACAAGTCCTTCGTTGTTGACAAAACTCTGTATCCTTTCCTCCTTGAGAACATAATCATCCGATGAGTTGGCGACCGTGGAAAAAATGATCTCGTCGCATTCTCTACCCTGAAATTTGTGGATGGTGTCCACCTTCACCCAATCAGGTACCCTTTTCCTAAGCTTTTCCACTTGGTACCTGTATGGAACAATAACCGCAATGTCCTCGTTGTTTTTCTTCTCTGCGACGTATTTCAGGACTTCCTCAATCTCCCGCTCATTATACAAACCCGAACCAGTCGGATTCTTCCTCGCATGGTTTCCAGAAACCGTATGGATAATCCTCAAATGGCAACCACCATCCAAAGGTTTGGTCAGGCACGTCAGTCTATTCCCGTAAAACCGTTTGTTGGAGAATGCGATGATGTCCCTTTGGCAACGATAATGCTCGCGAAGCATCACATGGGGGAGCGTTTGGCCATAGACAGACACAACACAGGAAAGGATGTTGTTCCCATGGTACCGGAAAGCTTGCGGAACCGAGTACTGCTTCTGCAAACGGTCATCGGATACGACATTGATATCATCGATCTGTGGAAGTTGCCACTGGTCTCCGACAACCACGAGGTTCCTTGCACAAGACAAGGCGAGGATCGCACTGTCAAGCCCTATCTGGGAAGCCTCATCCATGATCAGCAAATCATAAAGGAACCCATTGCCTGACGTCCGCCTCAGGCTATATGTTGACGATAAGACAACAGGGAAACGCTTGGTGAACTCATTGAACCGGTACTTATAGTCATCTTTCACAAATTCCTCATCACATGCTTCCATCCGCTTTTGCAAGGTGACATCAAGCATGCACCTTGAATGATCCAAGACTTTCTTCATGGCATCATGAAGATCATGTTGGGCGATCTTTTTCCGGCAATCTTCAAGCTCCTTACGATATTCACTCTGTTTTGCCTGGTAGTAACAACGTTTGAGTTGCCGGATGAAGACATCAGGATGCTCCCCAGTGCTCTTCCAGCCGATACGGCATCCGAAAAAAAGGTACAGGCGGAACCACAAACCAAACTTCTTCATCGGCTTCCTGTCAAGCAGGATTGAAAGCACTGAAAGGCATTCCTGCGGGGAGAATGAAGGATTGCTGAATATAACAGCATGCTCTTCTCCGCCACAAGGAAACTCGGTCTTGAGAAAGTCTTCCTCTTCCCTTTTGAGGGCGCCAAGAGCAGAAACGAGTGCATTTTCCCGCTCAATGGCATCTTGCACCTTCACGACATAGTCCAGGTATTCGTCATAGGTGGCTCCTGTGACATCATCATTCTGCGGGGAGAAAAGAGGTACAGGATGGGGCTTCGAGAAAAAAGATGCTTCGTTTTCCGCACAACCGAGCATGGCGACAACCCCGCCGTATCCGGCCGCCTCAAGTTTCTCATATACATTCCTTACCGCTTCATTGTTGTTGGAGCAAACCGCAATGCGTTTCCCCTGCATGATCGCATTGGCTATGATGGTCAATATGGTCTGTGTCTTCCCCGTTCCAGGCGGTCCCTCAATGATTGACACTGATGATGAAAATGCATTGTCCACCGCCTTATACTGGCTTTTGTTGAGCCCGAATGGGAAAACGAACCGTGAGGAAAGCGGGAAAGGCCTTGGTCGAGTGGATTGCAGAATCGTTGCCAGAACCGACTGGTCATCGATGTATTCCAGTTTCCCATACTGTTTCTTAAGAAAATCCTTTTGCGTATCTTCTTCAGAGTGCTGCCCAATAATCGCCGCAACCTCTCGATAATAGGCCATCACATGAAACGCCAAACCTTGAGATTTCAGGACGTCACGGTGGAGTATTGCTCCATCCTTCGGAATGTCTTTGTATTTTCCATCTTTCCAAATGATCCTGTAGAGAGACACATCAGGATACTCAAACACTTCCTTGAAACCTTGAAGTTCTTTTCCATCATACTCAATGCTCATGCATTCAACGGATGACCTGTTCGAGACATCCTTCACATTCTGTGAATTGTATAGAAAGGTGTTGGGACTACCAGTGAACTGCACAGCCACCTTTCCATAGACCGTCTTTTCAACATTCACTATTTGGTGGGAGCAATCCTTCCAACTCCCATCCTTCTTGATGAGAATGACAGGCTCCTGTGCATTCAACGAGTTTCCCCCCCAACAGAGGTTTTATTGGTGGCATAACCATGCAACATTCAATTCCTCTCTTTTTCACAGTATAGTGTTTGAATAATAATTATTACACGAATTTTATCAAAAACAAGACATATACTCTTATTGTGTTCAAGTTACCGTGTGTTATTCCTGAGTTTAATGCTCATACTGTTATCAAATGATATATAATCATTCAGCTTCCCCTAGGAGGTACATAGGGGCGACAAGTAAGATTATGGGTTGATGGTGTTAGGGTCAGATGAATGGCTTTGCCAACAGCCTGATACACAGTGGGTGACCATACTCCTGGAACTGATGAAAAACCGGTAAGATGCCACTTCAACCGGAGAATTGACCAACCGTCATAGGCAATGTTGCCTTGGAGCAGGCTATCCTGGGACGTGTTCAGGTTGCATCATTCACTCTTTTCCTTGAAAGGCCTGATTTGAGGACTAGGCATTCAAGGAAACCGTAAGCGTTGACTCCGGTCTCGCCAGCCAGAAATGGCTGGCATGGCTTACTCCGTCGATTGGACTGGTTTTCTCTCCGGTTACATGGTAAGGTTGGGCCGTTGAAGGCAGTCAGGTATTGTTCTGATACAACAACCCGTGGCTATCAAGAGCTGGATAATCTTATTACTCACAGGTGAACGTGATTTGTAGCCTAAGACTTCAACAATCTCATCTACTGAACGCGGTTCAGAACACAAAACCGAAACGGTATTCATCTGAACCTCGGCTTTTGAAAACGCTCTGTGCTCCCCTTCTGATTTCAGCCTTATCGATTTCAATCAGGCTGGATGAGATTTGATGGTCAGTACTATCATCCGTTTCGTCCCTCGGTGAGATGCAGTTCCTTCAGGAAATCTTCGGTGTACACTTTTCGAGTTCGCAGGGATTTTCCGCAAGAAGAATGTCTGGTTATACTTTTGGAAATTACTATTGTTGAATATTTCCGCCGCAACAGGCAATACTATTCTGCGCAGTATATCCTTAGGCATTGACTTATCCGCCGAATTGCATTACACGCTGAAAATCAGAGCCGTTATGGGCGGAAATTTTCAGCATAGAGGAACGCTTTATGGAAATCAAACAGACCGATATCTTAACCAACTGCTCTCCTATCAGTGGGGCGGTCAGGTCAAGGTTATCACTGGCATTCGCCGATGCGGAAAGTCCTATCTGCTGCGCACACTGTTTTAGAATCATCTCCTGTCTCAAGGCATAAAAGAGAGCCAGATTATCTCAATAGAGCTTGACCTGGCAAAGGATATCCGCTATCGCAACCCGCTGGAACTCTCTGCTCATGTGAGAAATCTTGTTCAGAGCACGGACGATCGGTTCTATCTTTTCATCGATGGAATACAGATGTCCGATGAGGTACCCAATCCCTACAACCCCGAAGGGAAAAAGATCACCTTTTACGACGCTCTCAACGACATTCGAGAACTCAGCAACGTGGATGTCTACGTGACGGAGAGCAATTCGCGGATGCTCTCAACCGATATTCTCACAGAGTTCCGTGGCCGAAGCGACGAGGTGCGCATGCACCCGTTGAGCTTTTCCGAATACTACTCAGCTGTCAGCGGTGATAAAAACGATGCCTTTGATTCTTATGCATTTTTTGGTGGGATGCCTTTAATCCTTTCAAGACCGAATGACACAGCTAAAATGAACTATCTGACATCGCTGATTAGCAAGGTTTACATAAAGGATATCGTCGAACGCAAGCGAATTGAGCGTGAGGATATCCTGTCACAGGTGCTTGACTTACTCTGCTCATCCATTGGCTCTCTCACCAACCCCACAAAAATCACCGATACGATCAAATCACGGGAGCGTGTTTCCCTATCACAGAACACCATCAAGGCGTATATCGGTCACCTGACCGATGCGTTCCTCTTTTCGGTGGGCAAGCGATATGATGTGAAAAGCAGAACATACTTTGACTCGCCCTGCAAGTACTACTGTGAGGATATAGGACTCAGAAACGCCCGAATCGGTTTCCGTCAGCAGGAAATGACACATATCATGGAAAACATCCTCTATAACGAGCTTATCGTCCGTGGGTTTGCAGTGGATGTCGGCGTTGTCTATTCACGGGAACGTAATCAAAACGGCAATTCCGTCCGAATCCCCCGGGAGATTGATTTCGTCGTGAACGGGAACGGGAAAAGAACCTATATCCAATCGGCATACGCAATGGAGACCGAGGAGAAACGCAATACCGAGGCTCGCCCGTTTTCTCTCACCGGCGATTCCTTCCCCAAAATCATCGTTCGCAAAGACATCGGGAAACGCTGGTATGATGACGACGGCATCCTAAACATCGGGTTGGTGGACTTTCTTCTGGACGACTCCGTCATTTGAGCAAAGACTCCCTCAATCCCCTGGATGGCGAATCGGTCATCAGGAGCAGCACACCACCCGTTTGCAAAGAACCTGGCCCCTCGCAATAGGCAAATAACCAACAAGTCCGGGAATATGAAGCACGTCCTCCGACAGCAGAATGACAGAGGTGCCTCGTCTTTTCCTCTTGTGTATGTGTAGGAGAACTGCCCCTTGCCGTTACGGTCAACTTTCATCTTCTGCGTCATCAGAGTCTCTCTGAAAATGAAGCATTTCCGGATTCGGCTCATCATGAAGCCGATGGCAGGAAGGATGCTCCAGCGCCTTTTGCTTACAGCCCTTGTCGTCATATTGACAAAGGTGCAGCGGCAAGCCCGCTATGGCCTCAGCCAGTATCCCCACACATGAGTAAACCGCAGTCATCCGCATGACTGGGTGTTCGTTGACGCTCTTGCCGGCAGTGCTTCCTCCGAAAAAGGAAGCAGAACGAGCTCATGGAACAAGCTTGATATGAATCTCATTGAGAATTTCCCATTTCTGAGATGCCATTAATGAACGAATCCACTGAGTCTATTGCCTGAGGATTTCCAAGAATTGGCTTGGAGTTACGATGAATGGTTTTTGAGGATAATGCTTCATGTTTCCCGTTACAAGATGCGTATGTTTGTCCTGAGTACTCATCACAACCTCATAGAAAGGTAAATCCTTGATGTCAGGAATGATCTCACCGGAAGCTGTCGGCTCCACGACCACTCCACATTTCAGGATAGTTCGAAGCAATATCTCTATCTGGTTTTCTGGAAAGTTGAACTTTTTTCTTCTGAGAACTTCATGGTACTCATCGAAAATTTGTTTGCTCAGTACAGGTATCACTTCCCCGGAGAAGATTCCATCAACCACCAAAACAGTCGCCGAGTCTTCATGCTTTGCCAGCAATGCTGAAACAAGAACGTTCGTATCAATTACAGCATGACAACTCATTTGAGATCTCGTTCACTTTGTGAAAGCTTAATCTCTTCATTGATTTCGTCAAGGGTCATGTTCTGAAGACCGTTTTCCCTGGCAGTTTGACGAAGGGCGTAGAAAGCTTTTCTCCCTTCTTCCCTGTTTTGTTCAGATGCGGATGCCTGAATATCAAAAGGAATCCTCCGTTCACGGACAACCGCCCTCGCAAAGATATTGAAAGCCGTGGTCGCATTCATACCGAAGTCATTGCATAGGGAATCAAAAGATCTTTTCAAATCATCATCCATTCTCACACTGAAAGTCACTTGTGCCATACCTAGCCTCCTAAAGATATGATAATCTATTTCCAAAGAAAAACCAACTTTTTATTCGCTTTGCTAATAGTTTTATTTAAATTGCAACCTACTAGGTGCTAAATAAACAGTAATCCATGGCTATCGTAGACCGACTCCGATGCGTCATTTCCTGCACTGGCCCCTTTGTCAAGGCAGGTAGAAAGAATAGGTAGCTATAGTTTTGTGTAAATTCTGACCGAAACACTTAGACATAGTACAATAGCAATGCTTAGGTGCTTTTCATGGTTAAGAAGAACGAGCAGACAAAGGAAAGGCAGGAACTGATACAAAAGTTCATAGAAGAGTTCCAGCCGAAGACAGCAGCAGCATTAGCCATGGCACATGCCAGGAAGGTTTTCCCAGAACCAGTGGGACCTTTGAAAAGAACGCGGTTATGCTCTCCAAGGAAGGCCACGGAAGTGAGATTCAGTATCTGGTTTCTGTCAAGCCCGCGATCCTGATAGTAAATGGCATTGATATTCGCGTTCGGGAACTTAAGACGAGCACGATGGCGCAGTCTGACGATCTTTTCCCGCTGCTTGGATTCATACAAGGCCTGGATTACGAAATCGGGCCTCTCAATGAACGGCATGCTCATGAATTCTGTCATGCTCTCCTGTCTTTCAACGATATCAATCATATCATTGAGCTTCATTTCCCGTATTTGACGCCTGGTGGATTCACAGATCAGCATTCGTGCTCCTCCTCCAGTCTCTTGTAGTACTCAGGGCCGCGCAGCAGGCCATCGGTATTCATGGCTTCAGCCATGCGCCTTTTATAATCCTCCTCATCTTGATTGGAAAGCAGGATGGCATTAAGATTCCTGTAGCGAGGTGAGTATGCTGTGGCAATGGCAAGCTGGCAGGCATTCTCAAGTCGTGCCTGTCCGTATTTCTTTGACAGACGAAGTACGGACAGGGCTGAATTGAAGCCCTGTCCCTTGACTTGGAGGGGCTCGAAGATCCTAGATATCACGGTCTCCGTGGCCTTTCCAATGGCCACAGCAACCTGCGGCAGAAGCCGTTGACAAACTGGTTCATCACAGCATTATTACTAGTAACGGTCCAAGTTACCGTCTTAAGGAAAAACTTGATTTGTTGAAGGGTACACCATTCGATTGATGTACATCGCTGGGTGGCTCAATTTTTAGCCGGCTAAATGGCTCAGATTTCACTCGGCTCAAGTGGTTCACATAGTATCCGGCCGCGATAGAGCTAGAAATCAAACTTCAAGAAAAAGTATGATTCCTGTTCAAGTTTCCTATTTGATGACCTAGAACAATATCTCGTTAGAAACGAAAATCTTGTATGATATCTCGTAAGTATTGTTGATTTTTGGTAGATAATGGAGAATAATTACCAGTAAGTGGAGAAAATCAACATGTTTGTATCGTCAGAGCAACTCCTTTTCGAAAACAGAATGTATAAAGATCCCTATCATAAGATTCAGTCTGAAGTGAGAAAGAAAAAGGTTTTTCCTTTAAAAAGAGGCCTTTATGAAACTGATCCGACTGTACCTGGTTATGTCCTTGCCCATGAAATAGTTGCACCTTCTTATCTTTCTTTTGAATACGCCCTTTGGTATTACTCTATGATACCTGATAGAGTAAGAATATATACATCCGCAACTTTCTGCAAAAATCAAAAAACGGAGATTGAGAACTGCTATGGGACTTTCAGGTATAAAGATATCCCGAAAGAGGTCTATCCCTACTATTACACTCAAGCCTTATTCGGCAAAAGGGGTTTTCTCATTGCTTCAAAGGAAAAGGCCTTATGTGATTTTCTCTGTTCTGCATCCCCCATAAGAGGGATAAAGGATTTCAGGGAATATCTATTTGATGGGATGCGTTTTGATAAGGAGATGTTCCATGAACTAGATTTTTCAAAGATAAGAAGAATCGCTCCTCTGTATAGGAAAACGAATTTGTACCAGTTGTTGAAATATATTGACAAGGAGGGACTGTAATGAATGACGCCATCCAATTGATGATGGAAAAATATCAATGTAAAACCAGTGAAGACTATGAGAACGCCTTAAAGGAGATAGTTCAGGAAGTAGCACTGCAAGGGCTATCCAGAAGCGATTTCTTTACCAAAGCAGCCTTCTATGGCGGTACTGCCTTGCGAATCTTTTATGGACTTCCTCGCTACAGTGAAGATCTGGATTTTTCATTGGACGGTCCCGATTCTGAGTATGATTTGTCTGCGTATCTACCATATGTTGAAAAAGAACTGGAAGCTTATAATTTCTCACTTAGGGTGAAAGTTAAAGAAAAAGCAAAAGAAAGTGCAGTCCAATCAGCTTTCTTTAAGGGGAATACAGTTCAGAATATACTTGAAATAACTTCTAACGATAGCGCAACTTATGGCCTAAATCCCAATTCTCTCGTGAAAATTGCATTTGAAATAGATACCAATCCGCCTTTAGGAGCAGGATATCAATATGTTTATGCGGTATCTCCCGATATTTTCAGGGTCAAATTGTATGATTTGCCTTCCCTCTTTTCTGGAAAAATCCATGCAGTCCTCTGCCGTGAGTATAACAATCGAGTAAAGGGAAGAGATTACTTCGATTTCATCTGGTATTTAAGAAAGGGATGTAAAGTTAATCTGAAACATCTCCAGAATAGACTGGAACAATCCGAAAAATGGAATACAGAAGAGAAACTGACTATAGACAGACTAAAATCCTTGCTCTGTGAGAAGTTCGCTGCTGTTGATTTTATTAGTGCAAAAGAAGACGTGTATCGTTTTATAAATGCAAACGATCGGAGGAACCTTGGTCTTTGGAATGCAGATTTCTTTTCTAGTATTACCAACCGGCTTTTGCAAGGTGAATGATAATACAAGAGAAGTCTTTCTCTGTGAAAACCCGCCTATAGTTCTTGAGGTACTCCACGGCATCGTTTCTGAACCGGCCACTTGCCACCAGTCTCATTTCTCTTGGAGACCGCCTCTATCTTCATTGGTATAATGAGGTCTCCTTAGGAGGTCTCAGTCCTCTTGACTACAGGAAGAAGCTCGGATTAACTGCCTAAACAAGTCCAACTTTTCGTCCGTACCACCCATTTGGGTGTAAAGAATTATTAACATCTTACATTTTATAGGTATGCAAGATGTTTTTTAACTCATCGGTGCAATCCAATACATTCCATCTTAATGGTGTTAAATCAATTCCCGGAAATATTTTAAATTCTTTCTTCACAGCACTAGAAAAAGGGTTCAAGACAGAATCTTGTGGGATACATAGCCAAACCTGGGCATGTGGCTTTCGAACATGATTTTGAGGAAGAAGTATTCAGTGTCCCTGAAACCATAGGATTTCCTTCTCAGTGTCTTGATCATGTTGTTGATGCCCTCCACCACGCCGCTTGAGATCTTGTGCATGACACGGTTCACCAGTCCACCCTCATGGGAGCGTATGGTATCAGCGAACCTGATTATCTCAGGCACCTTGCTCTGCCTTGCCAGCCTGTACCAGTCGGCAAGCCCCCTGGACATCACATCCTGCGAGGTTACGTCATAGGCATACCCGAACTGGTCAAGCATTGTGTATGCCACATTCAGGTCGGATTTGGCGGCAAGCAGGTCGCCAAGCCTTCGCTCACGTCCCGTTCTCATCAGCCTCTCGCCAGGGGGGATGGACAGGCCCCTTGCAGCATAGCCATCGTGAAGGCGCCTGTTGTTCTCGACAGCCTCCTTCTCCCTGCCGTGCAACTTCTGCCTTGATGTCAGGACAAGGTACCTGGAGCCCTTAAGCGGCTCGTATCCCCGCCTGTCATGCCTCTGCCCGCTCCTTCCTCTCGCCAGCCTCCAGGGAGATGACAGTCCTTCGCCCTAGGTCTGTGACGACTGTAGCATAGCGGTGTCCCTTGTGATGCAGGAACTCATCTATTCCAATGTACCTGGCCATTGGCGGATGCGTGAGGAAGGGCATGTTCTCCAGACGACGCCTGTCGATGTCCTTGGCGATTGATGGATGGATTCCCAAGCTGATTTTTTTTGGGACTATTGACTTTTTACATTTTCCTCATCCCCCAGGTTTCTGCATTGAGCCTTATTAATGTCTGCGGCGGGTCATGAAATCTAGTTAGGCATTCGACGCTGTAGCCGAGCGTTGCCTTGTGGGTCACAGGCGTGGCACAGTACTTGCCATCGCTACACATCACGGCATTCAACCCGTCAAACTCGCAGTGATGTTCCTTGCCTTCAAGCGCGTCGAACATTTTCTCGACTTAGTCATCAATAAAGGACATCTCCAACTCAACCGAAGGGTCGTTGGCGATGTTATTGCAGAACGTCCCAACCGCACTGTTATAATTCGGCTTAACCCATGTGCCCACCAGGTTCGGGAACCGATAAACGAGCACCTTCGCGCCAGTTTCTTCGGCATAGGTAAAGAACAAGTCTTCCCCGGCTTTTTAGATAAGCATACTCAGATGTTCCGAATCTGCCTTGCAGCGTTGCATAGATGGAACTAGAAAGCACAACGGTCGCCTTGTTATCATGTTTGCGTGGAGGCAAAGCCGGAGTTGCCAGACTTAAACTCTGCCGGATCTTTCGGACGGTTCACGCTAGTTGTTCCGGCGTGGAAGCCATGTCGTACTCGTAGATTTCACCAATATACAATTCAGGGCGAGTGCGGTTCTTACCGTCGCAGGTATTCTTGAGATTCTCTACAAGGTTTCTGCCGACGAAGCCTGCCACACCTGTAATAAGTATTTTCATTGATCTTTTCTCCATACGAATCTATCAATTACCCCTGTGTATGACTGGATTATCTTTACAACCTTCGTTGATACATTGGTGTCAGTGTAGTCCGGCACAGGAATCCCATAATCCCCATGAGCATTCATGGTGATGGCAGTGTCAACAGCCTGAAGCAGAGACTTCTCATCGATCCCCGCCAAGATGAAGCACCCCTTGTCCAGCGCCTCCGGCCTCTCCGTAGACGTCCTGATGCAGACCGCCGGGAATGGATGGCCGATCGAGGTAAAGAAACTGCTCTCCTCCGGCAGGGTGCCGGAATCGCTGACGACGCAGAAGGCGTTCATCTGCAGGCAGTTGTAGTCGTGGAACCCAAGAGGCTCATGCTGGATGACCCTCTTATCCAAGACAAAACCGGAGGCCTTCAGCCTGTTCCTGCTCCTGGGATGACAGGAATACAGGATGGGCATGTCATACTTCTCCGCCATCTTGTTTATGGCATTGAACAAAGAGTTGAAGTTCTTCTCCGTGTCGATGTTCTCCTCCCTGTGGGCGGAGAGAAGGATGTACTTGCCCTTCTCCAGCCCTAGGCGGTGATGGATATCAGACGACTCAATCTCTTGCAGGTTGGCATGAAGCACTTCCGCCATGGGGGATCCCGTCACATACGTCCTCTCCTTCGGCAGGCCGCACTCCGCCAAATACCTCCTCGCATGCTCCGAGTAAGCCATGTTCACATCGCTGATGATGTCCACGATCCTCCGGTTGGTCTCCTCCGGCAAACACTCGTCCTTGCACCGGTTCCCCGCCTCCATGTGGAAGATGGGTATATGAAGTCTCTTCGCTGGAATGGCGGAAAGACAGCTGTTGGTGTCACCAAGGATCAGCATGGCATCAGGTTTCACCGCAGCCATGAGCTTGTAGCTGCAGTTGATGATGTTGCCCACAGTAGAACCAAGGTCGTCCCCCACCGCATCCATGTACACCTCAGGGTCGGCGAGCTTGAGATCCTTGAAGAACACACCGTTCAGGTTGTAGTCGTAGTTCTGCCCCGTGTGGGCAAGGAGCACGTCGAAGTACTCCCTGCACTTTGTAATCACCGCAGAAAGCCGGATGATCTCCGGCCTGGTGCCCACGATGATGAGTAGCTTCAACTTGCCATTGTCCTGGAATTTCACATTCGAATAATCTGTCTTCATGTTCTCGTTTAACCTCAAATTCATTTGCACTTTTTACTTTTTTATTACCATACAGTCGTAATTGACGTAAAGCAATCGTTTCGGCAGACTTTACGAATACAAGGAATCTCGTGTAGATTCCTTTTTTATTTCCATATATAAGCCTTTATCCCTTCACGTTTATCCTTTGTAAATCCTTGTGTAATCTGCTGATAAAGACGATTTTGCATCCTCTGCTTCAATTTCTTCAACTCATTAACCAGACTGGAGTGAATTTTCCTGATTATATCACGTAACTCTTGATGGCAGTTTCCCGTTGCATCAAAGGGCTATCAAGAAGCGATTTCAAGCTTTCATCAAAAGCAATTACCGCATCAAGCTGAGCAAAAAACTCGTACTGAATGAGGTTCTCTCTTTTCCTAAAGAAACGGTATCCCTTATAACCATGGTAATATCCAATGGTTTTTAACCGTATCTTTTGCTTCGACCCATTCATCTGTATTCCATTGCCTCGCATATGCTTCATCAATGAATTATCAGTTTGAAAATTCTTCTCTTCCATTCCCTTATTCAACCTTCTCCGCGAACGTGTCCGGCCGCTTCGGATCAAACGGCTCGTTTGCCCACATGACCGTCACCAGGTCCTCCGTATCCGACAGGTTGGTGATGTTATGGGTATACCCCGGAAGCATATGTACCGCCTCAATCCTTTCCCCCGACACCTCAAAGTCCAAGACCTCATCAGAGCCTATCCTCCTTTCCTGTATCAAACCATGGCCAGACACCACGATGAAGAACTCCCACTTGCTGTTATGCCAGTGCTGTCCCTTGGTGATGCCCGGCTTGCTGATGTTAACAGACACCTGTCCACAAGAAGCTGTCTTGAGAAGTTCCGTGAAAGATCCCCTGTCATCGACATTCATCTTCAAGGGAAAGGCAACAGCACTTGGCGGAAGATATGACAGATAGGTCGAATACAGTTTCTTCTCAAAAGACCCCGATGCTATTGATGGCATCATCAAGGTGGCAGGCTGCTCCTTGAAGGCATGAAGCAACTCAACAATCCTGCCAAGCGTCACTTTGTGGGATACCGGGACATAGCAGTATCTTCCCTCAGACGATTCTATTGGGGACAATCCATCATAGTTACAATGATGAGCCTTTCCAAGCAAGGCTTGGATCATCTCGTCCACCAGGTCATCGATATAAAGGAGTTCCAGCTCAACAGAAGGATCACTCACCGTGATGGGAAGATCGTTGGCTATGTTGTTGCAGAAGGTGGCTACAGCGCTGTTGTAGTTGGGCCTGCACCACTTGCCAAAAAGGTTGGGAAACCTATAGACCAAAACGGGAGCGCCAGTCTCGACCGAGTATTTGAAGAACAGCTCCTCCCCTGCCAGTTTGGATTTTCCATAATCACTCTGTCCATAACGGCCTATCAGTGAAGCCTGAATCGATGAGGAAAGCATGACAGGACACTTGTTCCCATGCCTCTTCAATGTATCCAGAAGCGTTGATGCAAAACCGAAGTTCCCAGCCATGAATTCGGAATTCTCTTTCGGCCTGTTGACACCCGCAAGGTTGAAGACAAAGTCACACGAGGTGCAATACCCATCCAATAGTGCAGGATCAGTATCAATATCGTACTCGTAGATTATGCTACCTAGTAATGACGGAAACAGCTTGTTCCTTCCATCTGATATTGTCTTCAGGTTCTCAACAAGATTCTTTCCCACGAAACCCTTCGCCCCAGTCACCAATATGTTCATGTTATCTTTTCCTCTTCCCTTTCCTGGAGGGTATTGTTTTCTGATGAATTAGAATTCCCCAACCATCTAGTACAGGTTATTTCATAGGGTATCTTTGCATCAGTACTTAGCCATTTTTCAACAAATTGGGGATTATGGCTATTAGGTGTTGGATTTACTGTATTGATTCTTACTTGGACAGGAGTTTTTACACAGTCTCCTGTAATGATTGCATGTTGCTGAGGAATTACTGGTAATTGATCCAAAAGGTCAGCGTTCGCGCTAGAAACAATTTCTCGAACGTATTTCTGATCATCTGGATTTTGTAACCTATGAATGATAAATGAATTGCATTGGGACAAAACAGTTTTTGACAATTCTGATGGTCTTTGACTTGAAACTATAAGCGATATCCCATACTTCCGACCTTCACGAGCGATACGTTCGAAGACTCTCTTTGACACTGAATCAGAATCTTCTGCAATGTAATTCTGCGCCTCTTCCAATACTATCGCTATTGGATGCTTCCCTCGCTCTATAGGAACAAAATTCGCAACAAATTCTAAAATCAACCTGCCTAACAAAGCAGTAATGACTTCCAACACATCAAAAGGCAATTGGGAGACATCGATTATCGATATCTGGCACGTCCGATTCTTATCAGAAGGTGCATTCCTGTCATTATATTCATCAATAAAGTTTTTCTCATGTGTTTGAACTTTATACAATGCATTAAAGTCACCTAAAATAAAGGCTAAAAACTGTGGTAGAACCTCATCTTCAATTTTTTCTTTATTTTTCAACATCAAAGGTAGAGCTATCCTTTTGTCATTAAGAAAACTATTCATTCTCAACCGTAATGTTGAAAGGTATTCTTGAATCTTATTGCTGTTGCCACCCTCTAAGCTAATTGCCTTATCAATAAATACTGAGCAAAGTTCTTGGTATTCATAATATGTTGGATAATCAATATTTACTTCTGCGAAAATTTCTTGAATACTAATTCTGTTTCTATAATCATTATAACTATCCTGAATTTCTTTTCTTATTGGTATTTGTTTTATCTCATCATTAAAACAATTTCCTTTTGATAGTTTAACAATTGAATTTCCCAATTTGCAATCATACTCAGATACCGCTTGCCCTAACTTTTTAATCTCGTTGTCTTCAATATACAACCAACTTTTTCCTGCATCCCATGTTCTTTTCTTGATGTCTTCAGTTTTCGAAGTCAAGAGTTGGTTTACTTCCTCTTCCATATAACCAGGTATGAATAATTGTTCTTTAGATTTAATCTTATTTTTAGCAAGCCCAATTGCCCTGTTCAGGACTGGAGCCTGAGATCCTTCACTTGGCTTTACCAAAGCTTTCAGTTCATTCCAATTCATATACCAATAAGGGACTTTTACTTCATTCTCTCCACCATAATAGTAAGCGTTTATCAAAGAAAGCTCATCCTTATCTTTTTGGCTGATATCCCTATCTTTGCTACTACTAAAAGCGTCTTTGTATTCTCCATTGGTATCAAAGATGATGATATGGGCATTCTTCAGTTTCTGTCCTTTTCCAAAATCGAACCGAAATAAGCTTCGAAAGATGGAAGTAAGAGTGCATGATTTCCCCGAACCAGTGTTTCCAAGTATAGCAGCATGCTTAACAAAGAATTGATCTGGACAAATCTTCACCTCGTAATTTGTAAAAGCAGGCGAAGTCCCGATTGGCAAATAAAAATCCCTCTCATAATCAATTTTTTGATTATCTTTTTTGACATCAAAAATTTGATCCAAATCTTTCCTTGTGACATACCAAACCGGGTTATCAAGAGAGGGATAATTATATACTCCTTGCTTAAAAAATTCTTTATCTCTCTCATTGATTATCGTTCCCAACATTGTTGCTGAAACGTATCGTGAAGGAGTTGGGAGCAAAATACTCACAGACGTCTTGTCAAACTCAATGTCTTCTTTCATTGTAACACGAGTGATTAAGGCAACAATACGATCAGGACCTACAGGAATAATCAAATAGGAATTGATCCTTGCTATCTCATAAATATCAAGGTATCCGCTTTTGTAAGCTCCACGGATTTCATCATCAATCTTTATAAAGACGCGAAAGTTATCAACAGAAAGGACTCGCCCAATGGTTCGATCAGAATTTTCCATTTTATTTTTCCCTATTAGGAATAATATCATCTTTATTTATGAAGCATAGTTTATTCATGGTCGATTGAATGTATTCCTTTTCATTTTCCTCATATAAATTGGGAAGGGCATCCTCTACAAAACTACAAAACGTTGTCAGTGGCTTTTTCAAATTATCATTTTTTTCCACAACGATTATTCTGGGATCTTTCAAGTCTTTGAGTTTTTTTATATTAGGATTCTCCCCTTCAGAATAATTGGCAATGATGAGAGTAAAAGAAGGAATCGACAATGCTTGATAAATTATATCGTTAATATGTTCGTCATAAAATGAATACCCCAAACAAAATAACACCGATTGTGGCTGGGTGATTGCCTGTGCGAAGTGTCTGAACAATTCAGAATAAGGAAGATCTAGGGCAAATGATTTCTTGCTTACACAAGGATAAATCATCAAATCATTTTCACCTGATTCATTCCATTTTTTTTCCAAAGACAATTCTTGGATACCATATGGATTGTCAAGTGAAGGTTTTGTGCTTTCCCAAGACAACGAGCCATGCAACTTATAATACCTGACTACGTTCTCTGCTCGATGGACTTTTCCGGAAACACTCTGACCAGGATAGTACAAATCATAATCATACACTTCAGGACGAAAAAACCTGTGATGCACTCCACTGAAACCATTGATGTATTGTACGCCTAAGTCATCAAGCGCATAATCAAAAGCCATGTCATAATTCGTAGTGAACAAATTAACCCTTTTTAAGTTGGTTGGCCTTTGCAACAGTTTCTTGATCAACATTTCATGGTAATAAAACCTATTCAGGACAAGGTGATTTTTCACATCTTCATTTTTTTCTGGAATAATTGAAGTATTTACATCACAATTCTCGTAAAGCCACCGTTGCATAACACGTATAGAATTCAAGATTACTGTGTCTTTCCCCTCTTTCTTTTGCTTTAAATATCTATCCGCTTGAAGGCAATTGAATAAATCTTCAAAAGAATCGTTTTCCTTATCAATAAAGTATCTGTTGATTACAATCAGCAATTCTTCTTTCAATTCTTCAGGAATTGTGCGTATAACTGGAGTCCCCAAGTGCCAACTTGTACCGGCACCAGCAAGAACCGAGACATTGTCCAGTTCCAAGTACTTCCTAATTTTAATTCTGAGTTCTTTAATATCCTGATCTTGGTTTCTTTCAATCTCTTCCATTTTCTCTCCTATGCTTTCCTCAGAAGAAGGATGTCCCAACCCACAACAACTCCACTTCCAAGATGCAAAAAAAGCACCTCCGGCAGTGTCAATCATGATACCACCAAAGGTGCCATTCCAAAAGAATTAATCAATTAAAAAATCTCTTTTTATTGATTTTTCTCTTCTTCCCACTTCCTCAGCTCATCCTGGATGAAGGGAAGCCTCAGCAACGTCTCCTTGATCTCCGGAATCGTCAACCGCCTCGTGTTGTTCGAGTTGAACTCGGTCAACGTGGCCCGCTTCCTGTTCCCCGTCACAAAGTACTTGTCGTAGTTCAGGTCCCTGTTGTCCGCAGGCACCCGGTAGAAGCCACCCATGTCCTCGGCTCTGGAGCATTCCTCGTTGGTCAGCAACGTCTCATACATCTTCTCCCCGTGCCTGATGCCAATCTGCTTGACCTCGTCGTCCGAACCGAACAACTCCCGGACAGCCTCAGCCTGGTCGCCGATGGTGCAGGCAGGAGCCTTCTGTACCAGAATGTCCCCTGCGTTGCCATGCTCAAAGGCGTAAAGTACCAGATTAACCGCTTCTTCAAGGCTCATTATGAACCTCGTCATATTAGGTTCGGTGACCGTAATGGGTTTCTTCTGCTTGATCTGGTCGATCCAGAGAGGGATCACGGATCCCCGTGAGCACATGACATTCCCGTACCTGGTACCGCAAATCAATGTCTTCGAAGGATCGACTGTCCTCGACTTGGCGATGAACACCTTCTCCATCATCGCCTTGGAGATGCCCATGGCGTTGATCGGGTACGCAGCCTTGTCGGTCGAGAGGCAAACCACCTTCTTCACCCCGATGTCTATGCAGGCAGACAGCACGTTGTCCGTCCCCAAGACATTGGTCTTCACCGCCTCAACGGGGAAGAACTCGCAGGAAGGCACCTGCTTCAGCGCTGCCGCGCTGAACACATAGTCCACCCCGTTCAGGGCATCCCGTATCGAGCGGTAGTCCCTCACATCGCCGATGTAGTACTTGATCTTGTCATTGTTGTACTCATGGCGCATGTCGTCCTGCTTCTTCTCATCCCGGGAAAAGATACGTATCTCCGCGATGTCCGTATCCAAAAACCGATTAAGGACAGCATGACCGAAGGAACCTGTGCCTCCGGTGATCAAAAGAGTCTTATTTGAAAAATCCATAGCATCCCCTTCATATCCTGGGTATTATATCAATCATTCAATTCCATTCACAACATCTATCCATCTCAATATAAGTTTTAAACATATTCTTTTTATTTGTTGGTAGTTCCTTTATCTCCCGAGAAATCATCAGTTGCATCAGCATAAGAAAAGGACATGTTACTCATTGCATTATAACGATACGTCCAGTGTTGGGATAGTTGAAAACAGCCCCAAGGAGGGATGCGGACAAAATCTTGGACCAGTTTTGGTGAAGGAGATTTTGGATGAACAGCGAAGATCAGAAAAAAGAAAGCGGTTGCATTGTATTTGAAGTACGGAAGGAGAGCCTCTCCTGTAATGAGAGAACCGGGCTATCCCAATAGATGAACACCCAGAAAGTGGTTCCACGAGTATCGAGATAACGGATACAGGCACAAGCCTAGGCATGGAATGACAGGAAACAGCCAATACCCCGAAGGACAAAAGGAAGCCGCAGTCCTTGACTTTTGTGTACGGAACAACCCGGCAGAAGCGGTTGCGAAGAAGCCCAAAGTACGAAGGTCCGCACTATACTCCTGGAAGAACCGATTCCTTGGTGAGGATTATGATATGGAGAAAGATACAGAGCCTTCTGAAGAGATTGGCAGCCTCAAGAGAGAGAGGCAGAAGCCTTGCGGCAAGAAGTCAAGAAACCGCGTCTCTGACATGCTGTTCTCCTCAAGGCGGCAAAAAGGAAAGGGCGTCAATCCGCACTCACAGGGAAAAGGCCATGGTGATTGATGCCCTCAGGGGTCACTACCAGTCGAAGGATCCGCCCCAAACCTTAGCCATGGCCCAAAGGGGTTACTGGTATCATGCTGCAGCCATGAAACTGGATAAGTATGATGCCTGGCGCTCAGAAATCCAGAACGCTTTCAGAGAGAACAACAGATACCATGGATACCATCAGCATCTGAAGGATTCCGGGAAACTGCTCTCCGAGAAGGATGACGCATGAACTGGGGCTGTCCATAGTGACAGAAGATTTCATTACAGGACAAACAGCTGGATTGAGATTATGGATACTTCAGGGCTGACAAGGCCAATGTCGAAGAAAGCTTGTTCCCCGGACAATTCCGCGTGCGAAGGTTTTTTCGGAAGACTGGAAAATGAGATGTTCTGCAATCATAAATGGATTGGAGTATCTCTAGAAGGATTCGTTCGGATCCTAGATGCCTGTCTTCATTGGTATAATGAGAAGAGGATCAAGGTCTCCTTAGGATGTCTCAGTCCTCTTGACTACTACAGGAAGAAGTTCGGATTAACCGCCTAAACAAATCCAACTTTTCGTCCGCACCCCCTTAAAATTCCCGGATTCTAACACTGTAAGCTGTGTCTTAGCATTTCGTGCTTGAACTCATCTCGGCTGATTATATGGATTTCGCCGATGTCGGAGTTCAGAAATTTGTAAAATTAGTTGTGCCGAAGTTACCCGAACCACCGGTAATCATTAGGGTTTTATTATGGAAGATGGATGGAATTGTTGTTTGTTAATAATCTTTTGTCAACCTCACACAATAGAGTTTTTCGTTGCCATAGATATATGCTCATTACTCTGAGAGTTCATTCATAAAGGCTTCCTTGTTTTCTTTCGCTGTCGTAGTAGGTCTGCCCAGATCATCTCGTGCACCAATAGAAGCCTTAACTGCGACGAACGTTAAGCTATTACTGTTCTTCGCAGCTCTCAAAGCATCGTCCAAGGCTTCAAAGCTATCAACACTCGTTGCTTTCGGATAACCACAGGCTTTGGCAATGCCAACCAAGTCAATCTTTCCGGCTACTGTGGGCATTCCACCGACCGATTCATGCGCTTCGTTATCGATGACGACGTGGACCAGATTACTCGGTTTATTACTGCCAATAACCGCCATCGCACCCATGTGCATCAAAGCGGCACCATCACCATCGATAATCCATACCTTCTTCTCTGGCTTCTGGAGAGCAATTCCGAGTGCGATTGAGGAACTGTGACCCATGGAGCCAACAGTCAGGAAATCGTGCTCGTGACCGCTACCCTCGCTCTCCCGAATCTCGAATAGCTCACGGCTTGCCTTGCCGGTAGTGCTGACAATCGGGTCTTCACCAGTCACAGAGACAATGTGCTTTATGATTTCCTCCCGTGACATTGAGTTGTTGTTCTTGTACTGAACCTTTCCATCGAACTCCAACGCGCCTTTCTTGACAACGAACGCCACCTGCTTGCCGGAAGCCAGCAACTCTCTCCAAGCGTCAAGCTGTGCCTCCACTTCAGCTTCCTTCGTCTCTTTGCTGATAATCATTGTGGCAATATCCATGTCTTCGAGTAGCTTGATCGTGACCTCGCCCTGATACACGTGCTGAGGCTCATCGTGAACACCCGGTTCTCCACGCCAGCCGACAAGAAACACGCAAGGGATACCGTAAACTTTATCGTTCATAAGAGAAGCAACAGGATTGATGATATTACCCTCTCCGGAATTCTGCATATAAACTACAGGAACGGCTCCTGTAGCCAAGTAATAACCGGCGGCAAGCGCCACGGCATTGCCCTCATTAGCGGCAATGATATGTTGCTTTCCAATACCATACGTTGATATAAGATACGAGCATACAGGAGAAAGCAAGGAATCAGGCACTCCCGAAAAAAAGTCAAAGCGTTTCAAAAAATCAAGTTTCATTGGTTTCTTCCTTCTCTGTTTTAAAGGCAGTAAACATGCTAAGAATACGGTTTCTAAAGATGAATCCAATTGTGAGAATACCTATCGCTACTATATATCGCAACCATGATAAACCATATGTCAGATTACTAAATATTGCAATAAACACTAATCCCGCAGATAGTACTCCGACATACTTCATGTTATAAATACTTTGACCAACTACCTTTCGCATCGCAAAAAAATCTATCGCCGCTTGAATAAGGTAGCAAGCAGCGGTTGTATAGCCCGCTACCATATAACCGTATCGTGATATTAGAAGGTAATTTAACCCAACATTTAGAACTGTCGCTGTTACGCTTCCTATCATTACATATTTTGGTTTTTTCAAGTAGTATAGAACATTTGCGTACATATAATACTGCACTTGAAAAAACACGCCTCCAACGATAGGCGGTATAACATAGATTGCTTCTCTGTAGTCTTTTGTTGCCATAATTGCAACTAGCTCTGGTGCAAGAAGGATAATGAAGATGCACGCAAAAGCAAAGAAGGTTAAGATTGGCAGGGTAACCTTCGATATTGCTTGATAATTCTTCTTTTCACAGTTCTCATAGGTGAATGGTATAAGCGAAGCATTGGCAGCGGACCAAATGATTGTGACAACAGTGGCAACAGAGTATGCAACGCTGTAGTATGCGGCGGCACTATCACTCACAAGGTATTGAATTAGTATCTTATTTGAATTACCAATTAGGTAAGTCGATAGATAGTGTGGTATTAACGCGACATTGAAAGAGATGGCATATTTCCAATAATCGATCTTGATTTGATGCTTGCTCTTCCGCCACTGATAGATATAGAACACTAAGTAAATAAGGACTAACGCACCTTCTGCGCCGAACAAGCGTGCATATATTGGATTCTCTTTGAAACGTAGAATACAAATAATAGCAACCGCAGGCGATACTATCGCGTTAATAACCGAAAAAACAAGAGTAGCCTTATATTTATACTCATACCGCTGTCTTGCCAACCAGAAATTATACGCGGGCTGAGTTAGAAACACTACGAACATCAAGAGAAGAAGTGGAATATCGATGTTAATAACGGGCTTTATTACTCTATACAGTAATAAAACAACAGCAGCGAATACGATGGTAATAATGTTTGATAGTATAAGAAGAGAAAACGAAAAGCGGTCGCGGTCACCTTTGAAATCCAACATTCCGTTATTAAACACGCCATATGACAAGCAGAACATAGCGACTATTCCAAACACTTGCATCCACGTAAGATATACTGATACTTGTCCATATTCTTCTGTTGTTAAAAGACGTGTATAAATTGGTGTAGTAATATAGGCAATCCCAGATGTGACCACGCTCGCTAGGAAAAAAGCAAATGAGGCTTTCACTCCTTGAGTTAGGTTTTGCCATTTTAATAATAGTCTTTTCACTACTTACTCTCTTTTACTATTTGTTCGTAAAGAATCCTCAGTGTATAGCTATTAAGGCTGACAGGGTTATTTTTCAGCCTTAACAGGTTGACCGATGCTGTCAGGATATCTATATCAGCATCAGATTTTCTTTGCGGATTCTTAATTTCAAGAATCCGCAACAATTGCTCGAACATCTCTACGGCTTTAGCACTGCTATTATAGCCCATCTCATGGCTGATATCTTCGAGCGTTCCTGCCAGATACTCTGCTCCCCTCGCGTCAATGCACTTATCCAAATGCTGGTTCATATACCGCCAAACGTGCGGCAGACACACCGCAACAGCGTGACCGTGTGGAAGATGGTATATGGATGTGAGCTTGTAGCTCATGGCATGTGCAGCTGTTGTCGCCGTTATATTGATCGCTCTTCCGGCGTAATTCGCCGCAAGCATTATCTGTTCAGCTGATGTGTCTGTGTTGCTTTCGATGTACTCCCGCCAGTTACTCATGATTAAATCAATAGCGTTTCTCGAATACCTGATAGTCTCCTCAGTGCTATTAACAGACCACCACGATTCGATGGCTTGGCTAAGAGCGTCAAGCATTGTACATTTTTTCTGGTAGAGAGGGAGCGTTTTCAAAACCGTGGCGTCAAGGATAGCGTAATCGGGCACTATCGATTCGTGCGATATGGACTGTTTTTTCCCTTCGTAGTAAATCACAGCGTGGCGTGTAGATTCGCTACCTGTACCGGCAGTTGTCGGAACAGCGATAAGCGGTATGCCAGTATCAACCATTGGCTGTTCAAGATACAGTTTCGCTACATCCATTTTACAATATAGCTTTATGCACTTGGCGACATCAATCGTACTTCCGCCGCCAACCGCCACAATAGCATCACAAGCATTACTATTGAACATCCCAACTCCTGTACACACCTGCTCATAGAGAGGGTTGGGCGTGAAGTCAGAGAACTTGACGTGTGGCGTCGGAATAGCTTCGATAACGTCTCGATTAGTCAAGTACTGATATGAGCTTTCGCAGACGAGCAGGAATTTTGATGTCCCCAAATCATTCAGTACATCAGCTATCTTCTCGCTACTGCCCAGCCCTGCAATTACTTCTTGACCCATGCCTTATTCCTCCGGTATCAGCGTGATGATCTCCTTGATAGACATCAGCGTTGCGTCACACTCTTTAGCCCTGTGGTTTTCCAGAATCATTTTCGCGGCATTTTGCATTGCTGGAAAACCTGAGCGCGTGAGCTGATTTGCGTATATCACAACGTTGACGCCTCTCGCCTTGAATTCTTCCTCGGTGACGCTGTTGAATGATGTCGGCACCACAACAATAGGTGTTACGCTGTCTTGCGCTCTGAACTTCTCAACGAACTCGAAAATTTCAGTCGGGTCTTTCTTCCGGCTGTGAATCATAATCGCATCGGCTCCGGCTTTTACAAAGGCAAACGCCCTGGTCAAAGCATCGTCCATACCCTGCTCAAGAATTAAGCTCTCGATTCTGGCGCAAATCATAAAGTCCTTTGATTTCTGTGCTTTCTTTCCTGCGGAAATCTTGGCAGAGAAATTCCCAATGGTATCCTGTGTCTGAACCACATCGTTTCCGAACAGGCTGTTCTTCTTAAGGCCACACTTGTCCTCGATTATCACCATGGAAACTCCCATTCGCTCAAGGGACCTCACAGTGTAGACAAAATGTTCTGTCATTCCACCGGTATCTCCATCAAAGATAATCGGCTTGGTAGTTACTTCCATGATATCATCAACGGTTCTGAAACGGGATGACATATCGACAAGCTCAATGTCCGGCTTTCCTTTTGCCGTAGAGTCACAAAGCGAACTGATCCACATGGCGTCAAACTGATAGGACTTGCCATCCTGATGGACCACGGTCTTCTCTGCAATAAGACCGGTTATCCCGCTGTGGGCTTCAATGGCCGTCACCAACCCTTTTATCGCCAAGGCCTTCTTCAGCCTTCCTCTTCGTACATCGGGAAGAGACAGCTCAAGCCTAGCCCGACCTTCCATCTCCTCATACTTGGAATCTGCCGAATAGGGGTATTCGACCAAAGTACCGCCGTAGGAAGCTAGAACTGAGACCACCTCGTCACGGATAGGCTTCTGGAAGCCAGTAAGCCAATCGTCACCGTGGACAACGTATGTGGGATGGTATTGCTCCAGATTGTCCTTGTATGACAGCGTCTTCTGTTCGACAACACGAGCCACACCTGAGATGTTCTGAAAGAGCGTAATCCTTTCGGCGCAAGGTACTAGCGGGAATCTCTTGTAACTAATCACAGCTTCGTCAGAGAGAACACCGACTGTCAGCTTGCCGAGCTTGGCCGCCTTCTTGATGATAGCAATATGCCCACCGTGTATAATATCGGTGGAGAAGCACATATAGACAGTGCGGTTCTCGATTTCGGCGAGCTTCGATTTTACCACCGCCAGATCCTCTGGTGTATCAATCTCGGTGCAAAGCCTGTCCTGAACGTCAAAGGCTCTGATATGGCATTCTGCCGTCACTTGATTTAGAGCTACCTCTGCGTAGCATTTCCTTTGCTTCTCATCATCAGATTCGCAGAACTTAATAATTCTGTCGAGCCAGACTCGCCAATCCTGCTTGTTGAGCTTGTAGAGTGCCTGTGCTTCCATAGCATCGTTGAAAAACTCAATACCCACAGCTTCGACAACACCGTTATGAACGACCGCTTTGAAGTCCTTCTCAGGAAGCGTGATGGTGGAACTAACCTTCATGCAACTATCAGGACATGCCAGGATATCATCTAGGACCGAAGCTTCGAAAACCAAGTCACCATGCATCAGGAGGATGTCATCATCAAGCTCATCCTTGGCACAATAGATTGAGTAGATGTAATTGGTCTTGTCGTAGATAGGGTTATTGATGAATGTGTAGTGGAGTGGTAGATTAAGGCTCTTGCAGTAATTCACTAGTACGTCATCGAAGTAGCCTGTAGTCATTACGACTTCAGTAATCCCGGCATCTGAGAGCAATTTAAGCTGTCGTGACAGAATAGTCTCATGTGCAGATATTTCGGTCATGCACTTGGGATGCTCTGATGTAAGAACGCCCATCCGATGGCCCAGTCCTGAGTTGAGTACTAATGCTTTCATTTTACCTCCATTCCATATCCACAGTTATTCATTTATACAATCAAATGCAATTGTTTATGTAATCAATAATTCTTTGCGCAACCAGTTTCGATGCTCTTCCAGTTTCTTTGTTCTTAATTCGGTCTAGAAAAGCCAAACGTTTTTCATTGTATTCGGTCTGCCGATAGTTTCGGATATTTTGTATTAGATCATGTTCATTTAGAGCAGTAGATTGAGGAAATTGACGTAGATCAAATAACAAACCTCTCTCAACATTTTTATACTCAGCATAATCCGGTGCAAAAATAAAGCTCGGCTTATCAGTTAATGCAATGTCAAAAAGAGAACCAGAATAGTCCGAAATTAGTACATCACACGTTATTAAGTAGTCTGTCATGTCGTTACACACATTTCCATAGTATACAGTCTCATTGTTAAACACCTTCATGCTTTCTTCATCAACATTTTTCACAACTGATGGGTGTATTCTGATAACAAGTATCCATTCTCCACCGAACGATTCTTTCAAAGTTTGTATTAAAGTATTCGGTTCTAAGAACAGTTCAAGCTTCGAAGACTTACTCTTTTGATATTCTCTAAAAGTTGGTGCATATAGTGCTATACGTTTATCATTTGGTATATGCATTTTCATTTTTATATTTTCTTGTTCCGATCTACTCACGCTAAGGAGCTTGTCATTCCGCGGTAAACCCACTTCTAGCGTTGCGGTTCTCAATCCAAAACTGTCCAAAACAGCATGCGTATTATACTCGCTTCCACTGACGAAAAGATCAGATGTACAAAATACACCATCAATATTTTGCTTATTTATTACTTTACATGGGGTACCATGCCAAATAGATACATTCAACTGATCATCCCTGTCTAGTCTTTTCAATATTTTGCTCATCCTGATACCAGACAAGGTGATTTTGCCAACATAATTGTCAACATAGACTTGACATGATGACATAAGGCGCAGATGTTTTAAGCTTCTGTATCTCACTTTTTTCACGTATTCAGGTATATCTTTTTCATGAATATCATTTAACGCCCATACAATAGTAATCGTAGAATCCATCATATGAATCATTTCGGAAACATACTTTGGGCTATCAATATATGTCCTATTAAACCCTTCAAAGACTACAGTTTTTTTTAACAGAGGGAGAAATGTAAACAAAATCATATTAAGAAATTGATAGTAATGCTTTGCAATTATTAATATATTTTTCATTCCTTCTCCTTCTTTGCAGACATCTTAAAGCTAAGCTTATTTTGCGTACGGATTATGCTTTTAACGACTCGCATTCTTGGCATTTGGTAATGTTCCCCGTATCATTTAATTCCAACATGCAAATGCCTAACACTATGTACTCGAATTTGTGATAGTAAAATGTGTTGAATATTCCTGATATGGTCACGAACGCCAATAATATCAGAATAAGGCTTTCTCTCTTCTTTAGTGCTCGCCGAAAACATCTATAAAACGGATAGTAAAACGAAAGGCACCCTATTATGCCTGTTTCAACTAATAACTGAATTGCATTATCATGAAAGTAGGTGCCGTTTAATATATAATTACTCTGTCCGATACCATATCCAAACAACGGTCTTTGTAACCAGTATTCAATACCAATCTTCTTAAACATTATTCTCGAATATGTTGAAAAATCGTTGGTAGCATCTTTCGTCTTAAAATAACTTAGTACACTCCAAATTCTATTAGTAAAGTCTGCGAACAACCCGCTTTTGCTCAAACTCAAAATTATAGTTATTGTCAGGAATACGATTATCAATTTTTTCCACCGTTTTACTCTATCACGGTAACATGTAAGTACTATTATCGAGAATATAGTAAGTAGAAGTATTCCTGAACGTGATTGAGTAAACAAAACAAATATCGCACATACTGCAAAACACGCATAATACTTCTTGTTCCCATTATTGCCTAAAGCTGTATACAGCGATATTGTGGCACTTATTGCTAGATGCAAGCCAAGAAAATTTGAGTCTGTAATTACTTCACCCATTCTGTTATAATGACTCTCGGAAATACCGAAACCGAAGTCAAAACCTTGAATAGACATAATTAGAAGAACAAGCGTACCTAAAAGAATACAATTGAGGTAGAACTTCACATTCTTTTTGTCGCCTCCCATAAAGATGAATATTGTGAGAGTTGGAACAAGCAACACGGTACGTATTCGAGTGATTGCAAGATTGAATTCCTGCACAAATAAAAGTGAAACCATAGCAATTACTTCAAAAAGAACCATTGCGATAATTCCTTTACATAACCTCACCTTTCTTTCTGTAGTTACTAAAAGAATTGTTGATACGCCGAACATTATGTATGAAACACTCGACCACACGGAAAGAATGCTCGAGAATTCAAATGCTGATATTGTAAAAATGTACGCCCCGGTTAAATATTTACAGAACAGTCCAGTGTTAATATTGCTCAATCTTTTCATATGCTTATCCAATCATTGTTATCGTGTTACTATTTACTGCGTATGTTTCTCTCGACTTTCAGCATGTTTCGCAACCATAAATAAAGATGCTTACATCGATTCATTCTTTCTATTTCGCATCATCAGTTCCACTCTGTTTGTTATTCTTGTTATATCTACCATAGTTTTAATCTGCTCTACATTCACATCCATTCTGTTGTAATCTTTATTACTATCCAATAACAACTCAAATGCTTGTAACCATTTCTCTTTGTTAAGCTCAATATACTCTATTCGCTCAGTGACTTTCGTATTAATCGGCACACCATTTGAGGCTATCACTGGCAACCCGCTAACTTGAGCCTCAACTACAGCTAATCCGTATCCCTCATGCAGAGACGGAAAAGCGAAAATATCTATTGCACTTAGTAATGCAGCAACGTCGTTAGTATAGCCCCATAAAACAACATCATTTGCAACATTTAATCTTTTGGCTTCGTTACGCAAATCTTCATATAATTCTCCAGTACCTACAATCACCAATTTTATGTCGTTATACTCCTCTTTCAACCGAGCAAACAGTTCAACAAGGAATACCTGATTCTTTGCCTTTGACAACCTTCCAACAGTGCCTAACAGTTTGCATTTATCGTTAATTTTTAACTTGCTTCGTATTTGATTTCTTTTTTCTTGCGAGTATATGAAAGAGTTAACATCTATACCATTTGGAATAACTTGAAATTCTCTGCGTCCATATGCCCATTTACCAGCATCATTAGACACAGCAATCAAATTATCAGCAAATTTGCAGAATACTGCCCGGTATATAGCATTACGTATTAATTGAGACCTCGTCTGCTTAACTATTGCTACAGCATGTGATTGCACTATAACATTTGGTACATGTGCCAACTTTGCTATCAAGTTGTAGAAAAGAGTGCTTGGATAGCTGACATTATTGTAAACGGCATCATACTTGTTTGCCTTCAACAGTTTGTATAATCTTACTGCCTTGGCTATTTTATAAAACTTGCATCCATCTACTTCGTCTCCGGCAAATAGCGGCATTTTCTTTCCATTATATTGTTTAATAGTATTATCGTAAGTATTGTAATTGTCATAATCAATTATGAAATCCTCTTCAATGCGATCATGGTTCAGATTACAGTATATCTGCATTACTTCAGATTCAATACCTCCGGTACCTAACACCCAAACAAGATTTGCAACTCGTGTTTTCATCTTTCTTCCTCACATAGCAATGCTATGATCTATTTTATATACTTATCGCAACTTAATTTCTCGTAAGCATCTATCAAACTCCCCTGTGTAAGATTAAGTATTCTTTGATTGTGCTTCTTTGCATATATATCTAGTTGACAATGCTGATCTGCTGTAAATGAATACTGAAAAAGCTCAGTTGATATTGACCAAAGTCTATTTGTATCCTCTTCTTTATAAACATGATTTGCTTTTTGACTTGCGAATGAGTTAAAATCACAACCTAAGAGGAAAATTTCTCTGTAACCCATATATAGAGCAATGTATTCAGCTGCACAGATAACATTGCCGGCAATTGGCATAACTTTCCGACAATCGAGTTTTGTTCTTTTTCCATCAATTGACCCAGCCCATAAATAAATATTATATACTATAGTATTACTCAATATATCCTTATCTATTCTATCGCTATATAAGCCGTTAAGCACAAAGCACGATTTGGGAAACATCTTAACTGCTGCGTTTAGGTCATCACAATTCTTTTTATCATAAAATCCACCATCAACTATCACATAAGCTACTGGATTAACTTTATCTGCACCATCAACCATAAAAAAACGATTTGTGACAATAATATCACCGTCAAGTTTACATAAATCTATTTCTTTGAGAGATGGCCCTAATCCAAGTACAAAACATCTATCGCTTCTCCTCCTATCTTTCATCATCTTATTCTTATTGAGGTCGGGTTTGTGTTTCAGTAGTTTAACAATTCTTTTCACCGACAATAGCTTCCCGTAAACCGAAAAAATTCTTTTATCAAACTCGAATAATGCATCAAACTTATCCATATAATTATTTCTTACATCCCTTTACAGCATTCAGAAAGTCCCTAGGTGATCTAATACTCTGAGCAACAACGCGAAGCTCTGCATCCGAAAGCCCCCACCACTTTACTTCCAGAAGCTCTTGAATGACTTCATCATCAAAACGTTTACGTATTAGCTTGGCGGGATTGCCAGCCCATATTTCATACGGTCCAATTGATTTTGTTACTACTGAACCCATGCCAATTATAGCACCATCTGATATCTTGACACCTGCTTTAATATAAGCGCCTTCACCGATCCAAACATCGCTTCCAATTATTGTTATGCGTTCCGGATCTCTCGCAAAATTTGAATACTTTTTCCTTAAACCTGTATGCTTCCCTTCATAAAACACACATGATGTTGAAACCCATGATGCTGGATGCTCAGTTCCACCCACAACGACCCTATCTGCAATAGATGTAAACGAACCAATGCTACAATTAATGAATTTACAATCATAACCACAATACGTGTTACTGTCCATTGTCGTATTAACAACTTGACTACCTGAGGAAATGCAACTTCTTTTGTCTATTTTAGATTGAGTGATTGCCGATCCTCGCAATATCTTTTTTAACCTATTGAGTGCATATAATATATCCATTGCGTTCTTCCTCATAATTAGACTCTATTTCGCTGTACAATTTCTGACGAAGTTATCGGAATACTATGAATTTACAGTGATAACTAGTTTATAGTCTCTTTCAACGCCTTCTCAAGACTTTTCACATGTGATAACAAAGTATAGCTCTTTACGTAGTATTTCCGAGCATTTTCGCTAAATCTTTTTATATCTACTTTTTTTGCAATGAACATTTTCATTGCTATAGTCAAAGCACCTTCATCTTCTGCGGGTACACATATTCCACAATTTGCTTCCTCAATAACTGCTTTAGAATCACCGTCTATAAAACCCAATATTGCCTTGCTAGCCGCCATATATTCTTGAAGCTTTCCCGGTATCGTATAACCTACAAGCCCTTCTTTTCGAAGTGATAGTAAACAAACGTCTGACTTCTGATAAAAAGATAGTAACTTTTCATGGGGTTGCCTTCCGAATAACCGGCATTTTGACTCCATACCAAAATCGCTAATCGTTTTCTTCACACTATCCATAGCCGAGCCGTTCCCAACGATGTAAATTTCAAAGGCAGACGTATCCTTTACCTTACTAGCCGCCCTAATAACTCCCTCTAAATTCTGCGATTCTCCAACATTACCCGCAAACAGAAATACGAACTTTTCTGTATCTTTTGATATTGCTCTATCATAAACAACATCATTTGAATGCTGCGGAACGAATTCTATCTTCTCTTTATCAACGTCACACTCATTCGCTAAATAGTCAATAAAGCAAGGGGACGTAACTGCCACTCTATCAGCGCTCTTGTAGATACTCGCAGACATCTTACGAATCAGTCGGTATATCACTCCACTTCGCCTAAAAATTGCCACAATTGATTCTGGCCATACATCTAAACAGTAGAGGAAGAGTGGAATGCCGTATTTTTTCTTGAGTCGTATCGCTGGAATCGCGCTTGTTATCGGAGACAATTGATACATGTAGATGAAATCATACTCCCCAGCAATCTTCATGCCGTGCAACACTCGGTTTGCCGCTTGAACGAAACTCAAGTAATTGACTGCAAGGTTCAATTTACCCTTATGCCGTGGTCTAATCCTGCATCTGATTACTTCAACTCCATTTACATTGTCCGTCTGAGTGCTGTTTTTGAACCCATCGTATATCTCGCCATCGGGATAATTAGGATTCGATGTAACGACTGTTACTGTATGACCACGTCGATGTAGCTCCTCGCATATCTCGTTGATTCGGAATGGTTCTGGGTAATAGTATTGACTTATTACAAGAATTCGCATTTCTTGAAATCCCTTATCTCGTTGTTCACAGATAAACAGCGGCATTTCACTCGTAACTCATTTTTTAGCAATGACTTACCTCGCCATCAGTACAGGAATGCCCCATACGGCAAGAAGCACTAATGTATACTAAGACCAGGTTTTGGACAGTATCTTAAATAAATAAGGAATGTTTGCTACCTTACAACAAGGAGAAACAGTATGGGTAGGAACAGAAAGACTTTTACAGACACTTTCAAGAAAGAGGTA